>Ga0082207_1000041_pt1 | contig 86383 bp, 68 predicted proteins | sample LakMenEpi10Aug09_FD_71540 | JGI IMG/M metagenome (GOLD analysis project Ga0082207, IMG submission 71540) | reverse complement strand
TATCGCTTGACGACATTTACGACTACGAAGGCCCTCGAGTACAATTGGACTTCAACAAAGAAGGGAAGCTAATCGGCGTAGAGGTAGTTGCGTAGCCGTTAGGAGGCTGTTGCCCCAGTTGAGGGACTGGGCTTCTTTGACGACCTAGCGAAGCAGGCGACGCGTTACCAAATTGGTGCCAGGCACATGACCAACGCATCGCACTTTTGCTAGCATCCGTCCCCCCAGGCACTGCCGAGTGCCTGTCCCCAGTTTGCATCAAGTAATGGCTAGCATTACTTCAGGGGCTCCCAAATTGGTGCCAGGCACATGACCAACGCATCGCACTTTTGCTAGCATCCGTCCCCCAGGCACTGCCGAGTGCCTGTCCCCCGGTTGCATCCATTCGGAATACTGAAGATTACAAAGCAGGCTTGTATGAATTCACGCCCGAAGCAAAGCGTATCATCATAGGTGCTGCATACCATTTCGGTGAGTGCTTCCTTAGATTGCACTCAAGATTGAAGTGGGGAGTTGGGAAAGTTGAGTATGCGACTGGGAACATGCCCGTTGTAGTCGGTTTCGACAAAGACAAGGAACTTCCGGTACTGTTGGTACTTGAAAACCTATTCTCGCGACGAATCGAGAATCCCGACATTCCGGATGTGTTCCAAACAGCAATTGAAAAGTGGATGCGAAACGCTTCTTGACGCCGTTGGAAAGTAAACTCAGCCGAAGTATAACTGCGGCAATCCGGCGGAATCTGAGTGACCGTTCCAACGTGTGACGCTCGAAGCGCATTGATGCATTGCCCTCCGGCGCTGCAGTACATTCTGGAAAAAATCGTTCGAGAACTCGGCGACCTGCTTCACGGCTAGATAGTAGATATCCGAGAGTGGTTACTAGAGGGCTCTACCACCCATAGCCTAGCCTGCCGGATACGGCCCAAACTAGTTGGGAACCAATTAGCGTTCATCCGCGCTCCGCGTCACAACATTCAGCACTTTTGTGTCCGAGAACTCGGCACTAGGAGCGAAACTTATCGTGGCAGCGAGCTCACAGGGGGATGTGAGGCTCAAACGCTGGTTCGATGATTCAATCACTACTCTTTCGATGCTCGGTTTCTGCTCAATCATGCTGTGAACTTGGCTTTTTTGCGGCCTGTGCGCGGACATTGAGGCAGTTGTTCTTACAAATTGAATCGGTTTATAGCTCGGTCTCCAAGCTCCTACGCTGTCTCATTGGGTTTCTAATCGATCTGAATGAGTACATCCACCTTCGCGCACTTGGAACAAGTTACGGCGTGGTTCCCCGCTCGATCTTCTGACCATTCTCGTAATATGCAACAAAGCGATAAGGATTACCCAAATCTTCGTTGCTATAGACGATGACGTGTGGCAGCCTTTGGATCGCTCGCTTTAGATTTGCTTGAGTACGAGCGAATCGGGCACGGAGCTTTGCATCGGGTACATCATGGCCGCCCTGGGAAGCACGCATGGCCACTCTCTTGATCGACTCGTCGGGACTCTCAATGCTAATGAAGATGAGAACGACTGTGTATCCGAGCGCCTCGTACGAGGCGAGCTGGTCTACTTTCTCGCCAACAGGATCGGACAACACCGTTTCAAAAATAAAACTCTCTCGCTGGCTCACCAGTTCCCTTCGAATCGACGCTGCCAGCTCGGCTGCGTCGTATGGTAACATGCCAAGCGAAGCGGATAATTCATCGGCGTTGATAAAACGCAAGCCCCCGTCGGCTAGGTAGCTATCATAGAAAGTTGATTTGCCCGCGCCGTTGGAACCGGCCAAAGCGATAATCAGCGGACGCTTATCAAGAAAGTCAAATAGCAGGCTCAACGCGGAACCTCGACCGCGATAAACTCACGACCAACAAATCGACCGATCGTTTCACTCCCATTTTCTTCAATGCGGCAGATCAGTTCGGGGTGACCGACGACTGGTTTGAAATGCGGATAGGGACGTTCTTTCAAAACTGCCTCAAGTCGTTTTCGCCCTTTTCTCGTCTCGACTTCCGCAAGAAGCTCCGAGAGCGGTCGATCTCCACCTGCCATCTGAAGCGATAACGCCCTATCGCCACGAAGAAGGGGTTCGATTGATTTCCCGAGCCCCGCCCAGAACTCGATTTGCCCTGCAATACTCCGTTGCGAAAACGGCACGACAGCGCGAGCATCATCGACCAATTCGTCCGAGAGTTTAACCGGTTGACTCATAAAAAATCCTCCAATTCAATGGTAGCATTTTGCTACCCGCAAGTCCAGTTCGTACCGGTTGCGACCGCGAAGATTCAACGGGACAAATGTTTCGCTGGCAGCTTCCAAAACAGAGCAAGGTTGCGAGTTTAGGAGGCCGCCTCCATTACTCATGCATGTTTGACGGACCCTGCGTAACTAGGATGTTTTGCGAAATGCAGGACAAGCTAGACGCTTATCCTGCGTAGTTCCTTGGAATCCAGCCAAAAACATTGGACTTGGGGGTTGTCTAGCTACGAAAGGGTTAGTACTATTGCTTTCGTACAAGCAGTACGCACAGTTGATGGTTTTTTCACACCTCTTGTTTTAAAGGGTTTCGCGATGCGAAACGGTCGATCCTTGCGGAAGCGGCTTTCCCGCAAAATGTTCATTGAAAGCCTCGAAAACCGAGCTCTGATGGCCGGTGACTTGTACCACAATTTTTCGATGCCAGAGGATGTCGATGCCAATGGGTCGGTAACACCGATCGATGCGCTCATCGCTATCGACCGGATCAATCGGTCCGTCGCAGGAGAATCCTTGGCTCCGTCGTCTCAGGTCGACACGGTGATGGTGGATGTCAACGCCGACGAGTCGATCAGTCCGCTCGATGCATTGGCTGTGATCGATATCCTTAATTCCAGTAGCGCGAATGGACAAAGCGGTTCGCTAGCCAGCCGCGTCCAACCCGATCTTCGAATGGCAAGAATCCAAAGGGCTGTCGAAGATAACACCTTGCCACCCGGATGGACGATCGACCAAGCACAAGCGATCCTTGAGACTCTTCGCGTGGGCGGTCGTCCCGAGCTGGGTGACAGCGTCGTGAATGGTTCGCTTCGCTGGATGCCTGACGTAATTAGCCTGCCCTACGATGATGGCCAATCTTCGAAGGATGACGCCCGACAAGTTGAATCGTTTATCGCTGCGGTTTCTGAACGACTCGCAGCATTCAACGTCTCGTCCGAGGTTATCTCGGATATCTCCGTCTTTATTCGAGATGGATCCACGACGGGTTCTCCTGTTGATCAATCGCAAGTGCGTGAACGATTGGCCGCACTTGGTGTTGACGTCGATACCATCATGCCTCAGCCCAAAAGCGATATCGATCTGGTTGAGCCTCAAGATCCGGTAGTCGAACAAATCCTGGTAACTGCTCCGATTCTTGAATCGATCGTTGAAAGGTTGAACTATGCCGGTGCAGCGCGGGAAATCATAGACACCATTAGCAAGGAGTGCTCAGATGCGATCGACGCGGGGGCGCCGCTTAGGCTAGAACAAGTCCAAACGCGACTAGGTCAACTCGGTTTCTCATGGGAATCCGTCAGCTACGTTGTTCCCGAGGTGCTTCCTCCAGCCCTTGATCAAGAGCCTCCGCAACCACCTCGGCAAGACCCTCGCGATGATCGCAACGATCGCCCTGAACCTCCAATCGTGACGGCTGTCATGGTCACTAGGCCTGTCGCCGACTCGCTATTGCCAAGGCTCGCCGAGTCGGGGGTGTCCGAGAAAATCCTCGCCATACTTAGTAGGGAAATCTACGATGCAATCGCAATCGATAGGCCCTTGAGCATGCTCCAAGTAAGACTGCGACTTGTCGAACTCGGTGGCTGATCCCTCTGGCTGTACGGTTTCCTGCAAGATAGTTTTCACGGTGGTCACCAAATTGCCAAAAGGCTATTGCCCATTGGCTCGGGTGATCACCGTTATTGGCCAGGAGTAATTCTGATCCGGATAGACTATCGAGTCTTCTCGCCCAAGCGAGCCTTATTCACACCTTTATATCGACCCACAGATCCGCTTATGACTGAGCCTGTTTTACCTACCGATTCGGAACTTGAAATCCTAAAAGTGCTTTGGGATAAGCAGCCGTGTTCGGTGCGGGATGTTCACGATGCAATTGTTCGGGACGGTCGTCCCCTGGCTTATACAACCGTCTTGAAGCTCATGCAGATCATGACAGAGAAGCAGCTCGTCACACGCGACAGCAGCAACCGAGCACATGTCTACACCGCAGCAATTCCACGCCCCCAAACACAGAAGCAGCTTGTCGATGACCTGTTGAAAAGGGCTTTTTCAGGCTCTGCAGCCGAGCTGATTTTGCATGCCCTATCGGGCCGTAAATCGACACAAAAAGAATTGGCGGAAATTCGCCTTATGCTCGAAAAGCTTGAGAAGTTAACAGATTCGAAATCGAACAAGTCCTCAGGTTGATGATCTAGCTCATCCATTGGGGTTGATCAGGCAAAGGTGTTCTTTATGTACGGCGAAGTCATTGCTCTCCTATGGGGTCGTCTGCTTAACGATTACGCCCCACGCATCGGGTGGGCTTGCTACCACTCCTTATGGCAAGGATTGGTTATCGCAGGATTGCTAAGGCTCGCACTCTACGCGATCTCACGCTTTTCTCAATACTACAGCAAACTCCGATATTCGATATCGTTGCTGGCGCTTCTTGCGATTCCACTCCTTGGATTGGGAACATTTCTTAGTAGGGATTCCGGAGTTCCACGAGTCGTACTTTCTGACGACACCTCAGGTATATCGATCGATCGCTTCCTAAGTACTGTTGCATTGCATAAAAATTTACCGATTCTTTATGATTTGCGATCGTTGATGGAACGGTTCATTCCTGCCATCGGAATCTTGTGGACAGTTGGCTTCTCAATTGCCGTTGTTCGATTGGTTCGGGGATGGTTTTTTGCTCATCGATTGGTTCGCCAAGCTAAGTCTTTCGACGACCCATTATGGCAAGGCCATGTGGAGCGGTTGTCTGATGCGATGGTAATCCGAAGGTCCGTTCGGTTGCTTAAGTCGGAATCAATCAACACTCCATCGGTCGTTGGGTGGTTCTCTCCAGTGATTCTTTGGCCGACATCGGCCATTACAGGGATTTCTGTTCAAGGAATCAGTGCGATCATCGCACATGAACTAGCGCATATCAGACGCTCTGACTTCATCCTAAATGTTCTTCAGTGCGTCATCGATGCGGTTTACTTCTATCATCCAGCAACTTGGTGGATTTCTCGTCAAGTTCGACTCGAACGAGAGCACTGTGCTGACGAACTCGCTGTTCAAATGCTCGAAAGCAGTTCGTTAGGCACGAGGTTAGGTTATGGCCAAACTCTACTTGACCTAGAGGAATATCGTCCGGCGCAAGTTTTTACCATTCGGGCGACAGGAGGCTTTTTACTACCTAGGATTCGCCGGATCACGGGTAACAAAGAGCCCGGTATTTCTTTCCCTAGATTGATTGCGAGCCTGCTGATCATAGCAACGTTCGCTGGGGTTCAAACCTCTTTAGCGCTCGCCATAAAACCGTTTAGCAAAATTTCGAAATACAATGTTTCCGCCGATTCATTGAGGACGGATCCTGCCACAACGGGTGATCCTCCAAATGCTCTAGCAGTTGTCGTTACTGAGCCGATCGCTCAAGCGATCGTAGCAAGGCTCGCAGCCCAGCGTATAGATACCGATGCTTTATGTGCAGTTCGAGATGGTATGTGGGGAGCGATTCGAGAAGGTAAGCCGTTGGTTCTCCAGCAAGTCTATGCAATACTAATAAATCACGGGTACGATCCAAATATTGTGCATGCTCCTCCCGCTCATTTGAAGTCACCAACTTCGAACAATGAGCCCACATTGGTCACCGAACCGATCGCCAAAGCGATCGTCGATCGGTTATCAGCTCATCGTATCGATACCGTTGCGCTCTGTGCCGTAAGGGATGCGATGTGGGATGCAATCCGAAACCGACGACCATTGACCCTAGAGCAAGTCCATACGATTCTGGCTCAATACGGTTACAACTCATCCACCCTGCATTCACCTCCGCCACAGTAGGCTCGGTCGTCGATAAAAAATAAACGAGCCGTATTCCTTGATCCGACGCACTCCGGCGCTGTAGGACATTGATGAAAAAGGCGTTCGAGAGCTCGTCGCAATTAGGTTGATTGATTCACTTGTTAGTCTCTTTATTCTTTAGATACCTTCCCCTTGCTCGCTCCCGGCTTTGCGTCACAACATGGGTCTGCGTCACAATATTCAGCACTTTTGTGTCCGAGAACTCGGCACTAGGAGCGAAGCTTAGACAGCACGATCCGGGACTTGTTGACTGGCACTGGTCGGTCTCGAACAGCCAGACTGTTAAGCAGGTTTTCCGTAACGCGGCACGACAAGAACGACCGAGCGATCCGGTCTTGGAAACCGTAAGGTTTTGATTCCAATGCGTTTGCGCATTGACCTTTTCCAACGACGCATTGTCTTCAGTCCAAATGCGGGCCATCGACTCGCCCTCTTTCCCCTCTTCGCGCCACAGGATCAATAACCATACGATCAATACTTTGGACACCTGCCCAAGAGCTTACATCCATTGCAAGGATGCGTATTCCCCGCAAAGAGCCGGTTGGTAAAGGTATCGACGTGATAACAGGGAATGCTCATCAGTGTCCTGGTATGTGCAATGCGACCTTGGAAACCCAAGTGTCTTTGTCTCGGATGATTGCCTGTGGGGGCAGTTGCTCGCTAAGCGTAGTAAGCTCTGGCATTTTCTTAACGGCCGTACCGATCGCCATAAACTCTAACAGGTTGTTATGTTCGTGGATGTGTGTCTTTATCCCTACCACGCTGTCGGCATTCAACGCCGCGGCTTCGTCTCGGATCATCCCGATAGCATGCTCCCGAGCCTCATAGATCAAACTCGTCAACTCAGGTATTTCTCCACGGGTTATCGATCTAAACCAAGCCTTCAGACCACCGACAATCCCCAGCGAATAGACCGCCGTCCCAAGCACGAGCTTGACCGGCATGTATCCTAAACGGATGAGGTTCCACATTTCCTCGTTGGTAAGATCGCTTGTGACCACGTCGTGCGGACTTTTGGCCGCCGGCAATCGGGGATGCTCCGAGGCCGTCCCGAGCATCAGCATCTCATGCAACCCTTGCCAATTCATCGCTCGCGTTTCAATCCCGATAACGCTGTTGGCTCCCGCACGATGGGCATCACTTGCAATACGATGCAAAGCCAAGTGCCGCGTCTTGTTGAAGATATCGCTGTACTCTTTGATCTCCCCTCGCCCCATGGTCTTTAACGCGCCGACGATCCCAGACCCGACGCCGATTGAAAACGCAACATTACCAAACACAAATCGCAACGGACGAAATCCCGCGTCCAATTGGCAGTACAAGTCCTGTCCATTGGCACTCGTTGAGAAGCCTAACGAGCTTGACTTTCGGTCCGCTACATGCACCACCGAAGCTACTGAAAGAAACTCGCTCCTTCCGTGGAAGGTCGTCAGCTCGCTACTGACCCCAGTGATCCCCTCACCTCCATGACCTTCCGCCTCGCCAACCATGCGGTCCAATGCGTTCTGGCGTCCCTCATGAATGATCGAGGTAACTTCAGCTACCTCGCCTCCTACAAATGAGCTTCCTAATGCCGACAAGCCACCTAAAAATCCCATCGAGAAAACGGAGTTCCCGACGACAAGCTCCCCGGGCGTGTATCCCTTTAAGGACAAACAATAAATCTCGTTACCGGACAAGCCTGTCATTCGTACCATGATGCCTCTCCATAATCGTTATTGGGTCTAGCTGCTCGGAGACGTAAATGCTAACCGATTTTGGGTTCTTCTGGGATTTTGGTGGCTAAGCCTAACAAACCTTTACGCTACTTACGCTACGCTACTTACGCTGGGCCAAAACACCGATGGGCATGTCGAGTTTAGGGTTGGAAATCGTTAAGAAATTCCGAAGCAAGCTGATCCCATTGGCTTGGCTTTTCTCGGGGTGAAACTGAGTCGCAAAGGTATTTCCACGCCTTAGTGCGGCGCAGAATTCGTATCCGTAGTGGCTTGTAAGCCAACTGTCGCTTGCCTGCTCGAGCACCGCATGGTAGCTGTGTACAAAATAGAAATAAGGAGACGGGCCGAGTCCTTCGAGCATCGGATCGCTTGAGTGTTGCATCGAGCGGACTTGATTCCAACCCATATGGGGAACTTTAAGGGATGGATCCTCGAATTGGAACTTGATGACTTTGCCCGGGACGATCCCGAGTCCTTGATGCTCACCTCCTTCGAAGCTTACGTCCAGGAGCATTTGCAGTCCTAAGCAAATTCCAAGGAAGGGTTTATCAGCAGCAATCCAATCCTCGATGAACCCCACCCAATCCCTTTGTCGGATTTGACCTATCGCATCGCGAAACGCACCGACCCCTGGCAGGATCAAATGGCTAGCGGATTTCAAATCCGAAAACGACTCGCTGATCAAAGGGATCCCACCTGCGCGTTCGATCCCTTTGGATACGCTTCTGAGGTTTCCCATTTGGTAATCGATGATCCCGACGGTGGGTCGCTGAGTCATCCAAGTATATCTCCAGCAAAGGGGGATCGGTTGTAGATGTCGGTAAGTGCAACGCGTGTATCGATCATTAGGCGACTAGGTTGGGATCCTGACAAGCTGTCTTGGCAAGGTTCAAAATCAAATTATTGGAATTTGTCTCGAATCGAGACAAGGGACGAGAAAAATTGGCAGAAAATCCCGTCGTGCGATGATAGGATATTGCAGGGTCTGCAAATTTCTTCCTTTGAGAAGGCGTTTTTTACAACGGATCCATTAAAAAACCCTAACGATTCGGGTTTGATTTAGCAAACTGCTGAAAAAACAGCCATCCTGGAAAACTTTGTCCGTTTGGCCCAGTACTTGCATCTTTTCCTTTTCATCTCCTAAACGGTCGAATTGGCGAACCAAATCGGTTTCCATGGCGTCGAACGAATAGAGGGAGATCGTTTGGTTCCAACGCATGGAGCTTGTCCCGTTAAGCCAGCAACGCAGGATCGGGTTGTGGTCTGATACCTGTGCTGTTGTCATGGCAGGAGGCGAGAAGAGGATGAATAGCGATTACAAGATTGCATTGATTAGGGAATTGCGAGATCAGCAGGTACGTTTTGCGCCACGCAACAAACGCAGTGAGCAAGCCGACCGAGCCGAGAAGCTCTTGACCGAATTGGATCCGGCCAAGGATTACCCGTTTGATTTCTTGTTTTACCGGGTCACAGAAGTCCGCCCTGATGCGCATTCGATGCGATTGATCAAGGGCCAGGATGCATTGCATGATCTTAGACTATTTGTCGAAGACATCACCGACTCGATGAATTTGCGCCTCGAAGAAGCTTCCGAACCGGTACATACGGTTGAAGATTTGAGCAAGCGGTTCAATGTTTCGACCAAAACTATTTCCCGATGGAGAGACCAAGGTTTGGTATCTCGAAGATTTATCTCCGAGGGTCGCAAACGAGTTGGTTTTCTGCACTCGAGCGTCGAGCGATTCGTCAATCAAAACAAAGTGCGTGTCGAGCGCGGTGAACGATTCAGTCAAATGTCGGATCTAGAGAGAGACGACATCATCGATCGGGCTCGGCGGCTGTCCACTCAAGGCGAGAACCTGACCGAAGTCATTCGTCAGGTGTCCCGAGAAGTTCAGCGAAGTGTTGAAACGATTCGTTATACGATCAAGAATTTCGACAGGAGGTTCCCAGCTATGGCTGTATTCCCCGAACAACGCGAGACCCTATCCGAAGAGGATAAGCGAGCCCTGTATCAACAGCACTTGCGCGGCGTTTCTACGATTATGTTGGGTAAACGCTATAAGCGGACTCGCAGCAGCATCATCCGGATCCTTAGTGAGCAAAGAGCTTTGAGGATCAAGGAGTTGGCATTGGATTTTGTTCCGAGCCCAGAATTCGACAAGGATTCGAATGTCCACGAAATTTTGGCCGAAACTCCTAATGCCGTTTCCCCCGGACGCAAGATGCGAGCCCCAGCAGGCTTGCCCGCTTACCTGGCTTCTCTCTACGAAGTTCCGCTTCTAGAGCCGCAGCAAGAGGTGCACTTGTTCCGCAAGATGAATTTCTTGAAGTACAAGGCGAGCAAACTGTTGGACAAACTCGATCCCAAGGCACCTTCGATCGCCCTGATGGATCAAATCGAAAAGCTTTACGAAGACGCTTTGGCGGTGAAGAACAAGATCGTGCAAGCCAATTTGAGACTCGTCGTTTCGATTGCCAAGCGGCATGTCGGAGCCTCTGGGGATCTTTTTGGGCTCATCAGTGACGGAAACGTATCGCTGATGCGAGCCGTTGATAAGTTCGATTACACCCGAGGCTTCAAATTCAGCACCTATGCACACTGGGCGATCCGCAAGAACTTTGCTCGCTCGATCCCAGATGAATTCAAGCATCGGGAACGGTTCCGAACCAGTTCCGAGGAGATATTCCAAAGCCGCGAAGACGCGCGTGCGGATCATTTGGCCGTCGAGATCGATCAGCAATCGCGAGCCGATCAAATCGGTAAGATCCTTCACACGCTCGATGAACGCGAGCAGCAGATCATCGTCTTGCGATTTGGTCTAGGTCAAGGTTCCGAGCCACGCACGCTTAAAGAGGTTGGTGAAGAACTCGGGGTTACCAAAGAGCGGATCCGCCAGCTTGAACTTCGGGCCTTGGCCAAGCTCCGCAACGCCGCCGAACGGGAGAAAATCGACGAGCCCGAATAAGTCTAGGATTGCCTTTAGATCGAAACATTTGTGCCCCGCGATCGAACCGGTCGCGGGGCTTTTTGTAAAAAAGACCTTTTTGCAATCTTTTTGCTTTAACAAAATTGAACTATCTACATAAATTGCTAAGATTTGATTTGTGCGGCTAGACTAGCATCATTTCCCCTAACTTTTCCCCAGCGTCGAACGATGATCCCTTCAGATGTGTTCAAAAAACGTTCCGGCTTTACCCTTGTCGAGCTCCTAGTGGTTCTGGCGATTATCGGGATTCTTGTGGGACTTTTGTTACCGGCGGTCCAGGCTGCCCGAGAGGCTGCTCGGCGAGCACAGTGCATGAGCAACCAACGCCAAATTGGGTTGGCTTTGATGAATTACGAAAGTGCCCATCGCAGATTGCCAAGCGGCTGGGTGGATTGGCGTCAAACGAAAGCTCCAGGCTGGAGTTGGGCCCATGCGATTTTGCCGTTCATGGAGGCGCAAGCCATCTACAACGGAACCGATCATCGTTCGAGGATCGATGCTCCAGTCAATCAGCAGAGCCTCGTGCAAGTTGTTCCGACTTTTATTTGCCCATCGGACATCGGTGGTAACACTTTCGAGATAGGTATGGATCCCCACGAAGAGGAAGAGGAGGAGCACGAAGGCCACAATGTCGACGAGGGTGACAAGCTATTTAGGGTGGCTAAGTTCAATTACCCTGCGGTCTTTGGCACCATGGAAATCGATGAGGTTCCATACGGTGCGAACGGTACCTTTTTTGGTAACTCGACCGTTCGATTCAAAGATATCCCAGACGGGCTCAGCAATACGATGATCGTCGGCGAGCGTTCCAGCCGCTTGGGTGGTTCTCTCTGGCATGGTTGGATTGCCGAGGCTGCTGAGCCAGGAGCGAGATTCTTGGGTGTTGCAGACCATTCCCCCAACAGCAAGATCGGTCACTTTGAGGACTTCTCGAGCCAACATGGGCCTGGAATCCACATCGTTATCGCAGATGGTTCTACTCGAATGATTTCGGACACGATTGATTTGAATGTCTACCAAGCACTCTGCACCCGCCAGGGTGGTGAGATAGCCAAGGATCTCGACTAATCGAGTGTCCTCATTGCTGATCGATGGTCTTTTGCAATCGCTCTATCATGCCCCGAGCTTGCTCGGGGTTTTTCTCAAGCAGATCAATACTTTCGCCAGGATCGACCTCCAAGTCAAACAGTTGATACTTTGGGACTTTGGTCGGCGTGAGTCGTAGCTCGACATTGTTGGCGCGTTGGGAATCGCACCGGACCAACTTCCACCGCCCTTCTCGGTAACCGAAGCTGCCCGATTGGCCGTTGTCCTGGACGACTAAGCTGTCTCTTCCCTTCCCGTTGGGGTCAAGTAGTAATCGGCTCAAATCGACACTGTCTGGACAATTCTTAGGATCGACTTGCAATCCTGCCAGGGATGCGAGGGTTCTCGGGTAATCGACGGTGCAAATGATTTGATCGCTCACGCGAGGCGTTAACTTCCCCGGCCACCATGCGATCATCGGCGTGCGTAGGCCACCTTCGAAGACATTGTATTTACCGCCGCGAAAAGGCCCGTTAGGATCGTGGTCCCCTAGATCCTCGATAGCTCGGTCCTCGTACCCGTCATCGAGAACAGGCCCATTGTCGCTGCATAGGAGAATCAACGTGTTTTTATCGAGATTGCAATCCTTGAGGGTCTCGATGATCTGACCGACCGACCAATCGAATTCAACGATCGCATCCCCTCGTGGGCCATGTTTGGTAGCTCCGGCGAATCTTTCGTGGACGATACGAGGGACGTGGATCGCATGCGAACAGAAATACAAAAAGAACGGCTCAGATCGATGGGCTCGTATCCATTTGTCTGCTTCTCGAACCCAATGATCCGAAAGGTCTTCGTCTCGAAACCTAGCCTTAGTGCCACCTGTATAGAACCCAATTCGGCTGACTCCATTGTGGATCGTAGCATTATGGCCATGAGACCAATTCATTTTTAGTTCACGCCGATGGGTCTGTCCCGTCGGATGATTGTCGCTAGGTTTTTTATCGCCAACCCACAGCGGGTCCGAAGCATCTAGGTTCAAGACTCGATCGTTCTTGACAAAGACTTGTGGAACGCGGTCATTGGTCGTTGGTAGTAAAAAACACTCGTCGAAACCAAAATCCAGGGGACCTGGGCGGAGTGTGCCGTTCCAATCTGGTCCCGAGGGGCCTCCTAAGCCTAAATGCCATTTGCCGATGACGGACGTTTTGTAACCGGCGGTTTTCAGCAGGCTTGCAATGGTTGTGGTTCCTGCAGGGATAATCGAGGGGCTATTGGGTGGTGCCACTCCAGTTCCCTTTTGCCTAAAGGCATACTTTCCCGTTAGCAGCGAATAGCGAGTTGGAGTGCAGGTCGATGCCGAGCAGTAGCCACTGGTGAATCGAATGCCTTGCTCTGCAAGTCGATCGATGTTGGGGGTTGGGATTGTTTTGGCTCCATAGCAACCTGTATCTCCGTACCCTAAATCGTCGGCAAGGATGACGATGAAATTTGGTTTCGAAATGGATTCCGCGGACTTAAGTGCGTCTTGTGCAAGTCCCACCGAGAGGTTCGATAAGATCCAAATGGCTGCGATCCAAAGGATTCCCTTCAAAGCGTCGTGTTGCATGATTTGAGTCCTGATTCGGGCCTTTTGGAAAACACTATTTCTTTGTGGTACAATTCTCGGGATCTATTTTAGCCTTCCCTCCCGACCCCCACCACCGGCCATGCTCTGCCTCTTGAATACTTGTTGCATTGTGGGGCCTCAGCCTTGGATTCGACGGATTCTAGGTCTCATTCTCTGGATCGTCGTTGCAACGACCGGGTTTTCTCAAACACCTATCGAGCTTTCCAATCGAAGAGAACTCTTTGTCGACAGGTTTCTCATTGAGAGCCTCGAAGGCCTGAGTCTCAAGTTGCACGAGCCCAAGGCGACTGAGGCGATGGCCCAACCGGCCAACGATATGGAGTACGGCACGATCATCCACGATGGTTCTGTGTATCGGATGTACACTCGCGAAGGTCGAGGTGCGAAATTCGATGGAGACCAGACAGAGGTCACTCGCTACTGCGAAAGTAAAGACGGTATCCATTGGACAAAACCCGAACTGGGGTTGGTCGAACTCGACGGATCGACACAGAACAACGTGATCCTCAAGGAGGCACCCTTCTGCCATAATTTTGCACCTTTTCTCGACGAGAATCCAAACGCCCCCAAAGAGAGTCGATTCAAAGCTTTAGCCGGAACGATCAAGTCAGGTTTAGTCGCATTCGAATCGGCCGATGGAATTCGCTGGTCGAAGATCCGAAATGAGCCGGTGATTCAATACACCAAGGAATATGCATTTGATTCCCAGAATGTCGCGTTCTGGTCTGCCCACGAAAAAATGTATGTTTGTTACTTCAGGCACTTCCTCGATGGCAAGCTCCGTTCGATTTGTCGAACCACTTCGAAAGATTTCATTCAGTGGACTGAGCCGATCGCGATGCGTCCGAATCTACCCGATGAACACCTCTATACATCGTTGACGCACCCTTATTTTCGAGCACCGCACATTTACATCGCAACTCCGACGCGGTTCTTTCCAAACGCCAGCAACCGAACCGATATCCTTTTCATGACCGCAAGGGGCGATGGGCCTTTCGACCGTACGTTTCGCCAAGCATGGCTTAGACCAGGATTGGATGCACAGCGGTGGGAAAACCGCGCCAATTATGCAGCTTGGCATGTCGTGCAGACCGGCCCAGAAGAAATGTCGCTTTACACGACTCCGTTTCGCAGGTTTACGCTACGGCTCGATGGATTTGCTTCTGTCCATGCCGATGCCGATGGTGGACGGATGACGACCAAGGTCTTTACGATGGCAGGTGATCGGCTGCTTATCAATGCTTCGACAAGCGCAGCAGGATCTATCCGCGTCGAGTTGGTCGATCCTCAAGGTGAACCGATCGAAGGGTTTCGATTGGAGGACAGCCAAGCATTTGTCGGCGATGCGATTGAGGCACAGGTCCACTGGAAGTCTACTCCAGACATGCGGAAGCTTATGGGTCAGCCGATTCGAGCTCGCTTCGAATTGAAGGATGCGGATCTCTATGCCATCGAATTTCGGACTGATGAGACCAGGCAAGTGGATTTTCGCAAGGATCTACGTGGGATCTTCGAGCAACGCTGCTTTGCATGCCATGGAGCTTTGAAACAGGAATCAGGTCTGCGATTAGACACTGCGGCTTCGATTCGCCAAGGGAGCGATTCGGGCGCAGTGATCGTGCCCAACGATTCGACCAAAAGCCTTCTTGTGCAGCGAATCACTTCGAAGGATCCCCTCTTGCGAATGCCTCCCGAAGGTCACGCACTTGAGGATTCCCAAGTCCAAGCGATAGCCGCTTGGATCGACCAAGGTGCAGCCATTCCCTCCGAAGATCAACCCGAACCGGATCCTAATGAGCACTGGGCATTCAAGCTACCGAGGCGATCGACGGTTCCAAGCATAGAAAATCTTTCCGCTCATCCCATCGATGCTTTTATCCAAGCCCAGTGGAAAGTTCAAGCAGTGGTGCCGCAAGGACAAGCCGATGCGGCCACGCGACTGCGTCGATTGTATTTGGACTTGGTGGGACTACCTCCGAGTCCAGAAGCCATCGAGCGATTCGTAGCGGATCCTTCCAAGGTCGCTTATGAAAAGTTTGTGGATGATCTTTTGGCTTCTCCGCAGTATGGCGAGCGTTGGGCCAGGCACTGGATGGATGTCTGGCGGTATGCAGATTGGTTCGGACGTCGGTATGTGCCGGATGTCTGGAACAGCGCACCACAGATATGGCGGTGGCGAGATTGGATCGTCGATTCGCTTAACGAAGATCTTGGGTATGACCAAATGATCCGCGAGATGCTCGCAGCCGATGAGATCAAACCTGGGGATCCAAAGTCAAACGTGGCAACGGGGTACTTGATCCGTAACTGGTACGCCTTGAATCCCAACGACTGGATGCGAAGCAATGTCGAGCATGTGAGCAAAGCTTTCCTGGGTTTAACGTTCCACTGCGCTCATTGCCACGATCATAAGTACGATCCGATTTCGCAGGAGAACTATTTTCAGTTTCGAGCTTTTTTCGAGCCGATTGCAGTCCGGCAAGATCGATTGGCTGGACAAGCAGATCCAGGGCCATTTCAAGAGTACGAATACAGTACGCTTCGAAAAGTGCAGAGGCTCGGCCGGGTTAGCATCTATGACAAGTCCCCAGAGTCACCGACATGGTTCTACACCGGTGGGGACGAGCGAAATCGGCAAACCGACCGAGGTTCGATTCGGCCCGATGTGCCGGGGTTCTTAAAAGCAGCTTATGAGCAGGAAATCCAGAATGTCCTTTTGCCGCCGCAGTCTTGGTATCCCGGTCTAGATCCGCAAATCATCGAAACGATCCTTCAGCAGGCGGATCAAGAGCTCGCCGACGCAGTCAAGGAAAAAGACCAACTTCAGCAAGCTTATGATGCTCTGATGGCCATCGAGCAAACCCAGTTGGATCAGCAAAAGAATGTGCAACGCGTCGAACAGATTCAAAATCAAATCAAGGATCTTGAAAATCAAGAGGGATCATCCAAGAGTTTAGCCCTCTCAGGCGAGCAATCACTTTTGATGGATGCGTCAGAAGGAAGGCGGATGATCTACCGCTCTGTGCCGGAAGTCCCATCCGTTGAGCAAGGGGATCAAGTCCGATTTCTGGTTCGAATTTTGGCCGATACGCACTTTAACTTCCAGCTTACCCGCAATAGTTCGACGGGAGCGACTGCCACCTATGTGGGTTTCGAAAAAGGCTTGATCAAATCCTACAAGCCATCCTCGTTTGATGAGTTTGAAGTGGGGCGATTCGACCGGGATCGGGATCAAACGATCCAAGTGGAAATGACTCTGCATCCGGATGCAGATCAGTGCATCTTGAGAGTTGTTTCGCTTCCTGATCAACGATTGCTTGTCGAGGGTGCAAAGATTGCTTTGAACGGTTGGAATCCCGTTGGTGATCCTGCCAAAGGGATCTTGTTCGATGCGAGAACCGGTTGTGTTGCGGTCGTCGACGACTGGAGTTATGCAAGGGCCGCATCGCTGCAGAACCCTGAAACTGTACCGATTCTTGCATTTTCATTTGAAGCCGACAAGCATGTGGAAAACAGCGATTTGGTAGGCAGTCTCGACTGGGTACTGGCCAAAGATTACTCGATCGCTCCAGCCAGTTCGAAAGTTGTTCGCAAATTGCCTTTCATGGCACTTAGCAAACTTTACAAAGAGTTCAGCGTAGCCAAGCGAGCAGCAGATCGACTCGGCATGAAGGTTCAAAGCGCCGAGGCAAAAGTCCTTTGGAAGCAATCCAGTTGCAATGAGATCAACTCGCGAATACAAGCCGAACGAGCCAAATACATCCCTGAGTTGCATGCAACGACCGAGGATATCCAGAGGCTCTCGCATCAGGCTAGTATCCAAGAGAAGACCAGTGAATGGCAAAACAAGTCCTATGAGTGGAGCATCGCCCTGGAACAATTGGCTCAAGCCGAGGCTATTGCTCCTGAGGATCCGAATCGAGCTAAGCAAATCGAGAGTGCAAGTAGAGGATTGGCGAAGGCTCAAGCGGAGTTAGAAGCGGCCGAGCAACTCAAGGATCAAGTTCAGAAAGCAGAGGCTTCGAAGGCCAATTACAAACCGCTTTCGACCCAGTATCCCAAAACAAGTACCGGTCGCCGAAGGGCATTGGCAAGCTGGATCACCTCCGCGAAGAATCCTTTGACAGCACGGGTTGGGGTAAACCATCTTTGGATGAGGCACTTTCAACAACCGCTGGTAAAAACAGTCTTTGATTTTGGACGCAACGGAACCCGTCCAAGCCATCCGGAGTTGCTCGATTGGTTGGCCGTTGAGTTCATGGAATCCGGATGGAGTATCAAGCATCTTCACCGCTTGATCGTCACGAGTGAAGCTTATCAGAGGCAATCCTCGGTGAGTGGTAATCCATCGCAAACAAGGGATCCTGAGAATCGTTGGTATTGGCGGATGAATCCAGGTCGCATGGAGGTCGAGGTCCTCAGAGACTCGATCCTGCAACTTGCCGGCAAGTTAGATCCGTCGATGGGGGGGCAAGAGCTCGAGAACAAAGATATCTTCACGACTTGGCGAAGGAGTCTCTACTACTGCTGCCAACCGGAGGAAGATGGAAAAAGTTCCTTGGGGATGCTCTTTGATGGGCCCGATGCGAGCGACTGCTACCGACGAACTCGAACCGTCATTCCGCAGCAGTCATTGGCCCTGACCAATAGTCCTTTGGTGCATGAGCTCAGTCCCTTGATTGCCCAACAAATCGAATCTCGATTGCCCCCGGATTTTCAGACGAATTCCGATCATTTTGTCGATGCAGCTTACCAAACGATCCTGGGTCGAGTTCCGAGTCCGAAGGAAAGTGAGTTATGTCGAGATTATCTAAGCGATACAACACAAACGCAGTCGCTGCGTGCAAGTCTGGTTCGAGTCTTGCTCAACCATAGCGACTTTATCACGATCCGTTGAGAGATTGAGGCACGTTATGGCGATTGGCAATCGGAGAATGTTCCTAGCCGACTACGGGATGGGCTTTACCGGTTTGGCTTTGGGGTCGATGCTTGCCGATGACCGGATAGCTCGGGGAGCAGACGATCACGCAGACTCATTTTGGGAAGGCCAAGGGGTGCTCGAGCCGAAAGCCAAGAGTGTGATATGGGTTTTTCTCTCGGGGGGCTATAGCCATGTCGAGACGTTTGATCCCAAGCCGGCACTCAACGAGCATGCGGGTAAGACGTTTGATCAAACGCCGTTTGCTAACCCGGTTGATTCTCCGCTTCACAAAAAGCGGTTTCGTTCGGTGCCTGCCCAAGAGATCAATGTTCGAGATGTTTACCCGACGATTTATCCTATGCAGGTAGGCTGGAAGAAATGCGGCCAGAGCGGAATCGAGGTGACCGATTGGTGGCCCCATTTGAGCCAACAGGTCGATCAGTTGTGCTTCGTGCGCAACATGTGGACGACCGACAACGACCACGCGGCAGAGAACCAAATTCATACCGGTCGACATCGGCTCGATGAGCCGCAGCCGAGCATCGGGGCTTGGGCAAACTACGGCTTAGGTAGCTTCAATGAAAACCTACCGAAGTTCGTCGTGCTAGGTGGTCCTACAAGGTCTGACACGCGGCAGTCGATCGATTCCTACTATCTTGGACCACAGCATGCGGGGGTACCATTGACGCTCGATCCGAAGAATCCGCTTCCATTCGGTCAGCGTTTTGACAAGCAATCGGCTCAGGAGCAAGCCAAAGAGTATGAATTGATCGGTAAGCTCAACGGACTCTTGGGTGCTGAGTACCCTGAGGATGATGAGCTTCGAGCTCGGATCAAAGCCTATGAGCTGGCTTTTCGAATGCAGGCTTCGGTTCCTGAAGCGATCGATATGGCCAGTGAGACAGAGCAAACTCGCAAACTCTACGGTTTGGACCAAGAAGCTACGAAGGTCGCTGGCGAGCGATTTTTGGCGGCAAGACGATTGGTTGAGCGTGGGGTTCGCTTTGTCCAAGTTTTCCCGTCGGCCTACGGAGTTTGGGATTCCCATCAAAAGCTCAAAGAGAATCACACAAAGCTCTGTGCGAGCGTTGATTTACCGATTGCAGGTCTGATCACAGATCTCAAGCAACGAGGGATGCTCGAATCGACCGTCGTGGTTTTTTGTACGGAATTTGGGCGCACGCCCGGTTTGGAGCGACGCAGCGGTGGGGTCGACGGACGAGACCATCATCCCAACGGATTTACCATTTGGATGGCAGGTGCGGGTCTCAAGCGAGGATTTGTACACGGTCAAACCGACGAACTCGGCTACCATGCTTTAGGAGACGGCCACTACGTAACGGATTTGCATGCCACTGTCCTGCACCTTTTGGGGATAGAGTCCCGGAAACTTGAAATCCCTGGCAGGAAGAGGCTCGATATCGATCATGGAAAAGTGATCCGTGATATCCTGGTCTAAGATGGTTTTGGGTGGTCGACACGCACCTTTGAGTGTTGCACAATAGGGCATCGGTTGCTTGCGGATTCTGGCAAAGCTTCGACCCCATAAGAAGCGACGCATGCAATCGTAACCCATACCACAGCTCATCATTGAAGAAAGTTTTATGCATAAGGAAATCCAGCCTAGTCAAGAGCAGATCGAGAGTGCCAATTCCAGTAGCGTCGCGATTGTCGTTTCCCAATACAACGAGCAGATCACCAGCAAATTGTGCCAAGGTGCTGTCGAATCGTTGGTCCGCGGGGGAATAGCCCGTGAGAACATCATCATCGTGCGAGTCCCTGGCGCTTGGGAACTTCCGTTTGCAACCCAGCGACTCGTATCGGCCCGTAGCGTCGCGGGGGTGATCGCACTGGGAGCCGTCATCAAAGGTGAGACGACTCACGATCAGCACATCAATCGGGCCGTCAGTTCGGCTCTGATGCAATTATCGCTCGATCATAACAAGCCGATCGCGTTTGGGTTGTTGACGGTCAATACCCTTGAGCAAGCGCTCCATCGCAGCGGTGGAAACAAGGGGAACAAAGGCCAGGAATGCGCCGAGGCGCTCCTTGCTTGTCTGCGACTTGGACGAGCTCTCGATGGATTCGATGAGTAATCGTACTCCCTTAAGCTTCGCTTGGACGATTCCCTCGAAGTGATTAGGATAGACCAAGAATTTTTCAGCCTCGAGAGTGGGCTGTCGAGCAAACAAGAATCGAATCCTCCGTTGAAACTGCTCTTGCAGCGGATATTTTCCATCGACCATTTTTAGGATGCCCAAGCATGCTCTTTCCGATAAGTGACGACGACCAGAATGTGAACATTGTTCCATACATCACCTACGGTTTGTTGGCTGCTAATGTTGTTCTTTTCCTGGTGCAGATCACTAATCCCGAATTCACTTATGGATGGAGTGTCATCCCCAAAGAGATCACCACCGGGATCGATATCGTAGACCCCCAGGAATTGCGAATCGAGGGGCAAGGGAAGGTACAGATCCCGCAGGCACCCGGGCCGGTGCCTATTTGGCTGACACTTTTGTCCTCGATGTTCATGCACGGTGGCTTTGGGCATATTGCGGGTAATATGCTCTACCTATGGATCTTCGGAAACAATGTCGAGCACCGTTTCGGTCATCGATGGTTTTTGATCTTCTATTTGATTTCGGGTTTGGTTGCAAGTTTTGCTCAGATCATGCTCGCACCTCAGAGCATTATCCCGAACCTAGGAGCATCCGGTGCGATCGCAGGTGTCATGGGGGCTTATCTAGTCCTGTTCCCCTATAATCGAGTCAACGCGGTATTTTTGTATCACGTTGTGACGATCCCCGCGATCTTGGTGCTGGGGCTTTGGATCGCCATGCAGCTTTTCAGCGGATACGGATCGATCGCCAGCACATCGACCTCTGCTGGCGGGGTAGCTTACATGGCCCACGTCGGTGGCTTTGTCGCTGGAGTGCTTGCTGCTCTTGCCTATCGGATGACGATTCAATCCGAACCGGATTCTTTGCTCAAAAGGCAATACCAGCGCGATCCTATGGCGAGACGCTTTTGGTAGGCGTGTTGAAGTGACTCGGGTCGCTAGCGAGGGTTACGCGGATCGTTTGGGGCCAGGATCGGAGTGAGTTCTTTGACGAAGTCCTGGGCGTCACGGAAACTACGGTAGACACTGGCGAATCGCACGAAGGCGACTTCGTCTAGATCACGCAGGTAACGCATGCACAGATTTCCAACTTCCTCGGAGCTTACCTCTCGTTCGTAGTTGTCCAAGATATGGGCTTCGATCTCGATGGCCAGTCGCTGGATCTCTGACTGCTCGATTTTGCGCTTCCAGCATGCCGCCGACAGTCCGCGCTCGATCTTGGCACGGCTGAAATCTTGGCAAGTTCCATCCCTCTTGCGAACTTGGAGGAGACCTTCGACCCGTTCGTAGGTCGTAAAGCGACGTTTGCAATGGTTGCAGAACCTGCGTCTGCGAATTGCACGCCCCTCTTCGACGATCCGAGAATCGCGAACGCCGTCGTTGTCGTTACTGCAGAAGGGACATCGCATGGAATTAAATGAGTGGATCGATGGAAAGATAATGCAGAGCGACTTATCAAGTCGGGATCATTGTTGCAGAGTTTCCCAATCAATCAACGGTCAAGGGAAAGTGCCATGTCTAGAAATATGCCGCTAGCCTCTGGGGCACGAAAAGCTATCATACCGAGTCCGCTCACCGCAAAAAGCGAGTTTTCATTGGTTTTTTAACAATCAGATCCTCCGAGCCCCTAGTTCTGCGATGTCCGACCTGAGTCAAAACAAGGATACCCAAGGAGTCCCCAAATCTCCGAGTGCCTACCGTTATCTGCTTTGGGCGGGGTTGTTCATGCTCGCCGGGATCAGTTTTCTGATCTTTCTTGGACGCGAGCGGGAGAGTTTCGCCGGCAGGCAAATTCCAGATTTGGATCTTAAACCGCTCCTCAATACGACGCAATCGGCGTCGGATCGGATGGCTGAATCGGAGCTTGTGCTGATCCATTTTTGGGGGCCATGGTGTGATCCATGTGTTCAAGAATACCCGGAGATCATCAAGTTGCAGCGTAAGTATTCCAGTGACCCTCGGGTTGCGATCGTGAGTATCTCGTGTGGTTCGAAAAACCCTGAATCGATCGATGAGCTGGAATTCGACACCAAGATTTTTGTGCAAGGCCTTGGTGGAGACTTGCCAATCTATTGCGACCCTGCGATGTATTCCCGGATTCAGGTCGCAAACGTTATCGGTCGAAATGGGTTTGCCTACCCAACGACGCTATTGCTCGATCGACAGATGAAAATTCTCGATGCTTGGGTTGGTGCTACAAATCCAGGGGAACTCGATCGCTCGCTCACCAATTTTCTTGCTGCCAAAAAATAGCTTCGAGACGTTTCTCTAGAGGATCTTTCAAGCAGATGCCTTCAAATCACAAGCCGATTCTTGCGATTACCATGGGTGATCCCACCGGCATCGGTCCGGAGATCATTGCTGGTGCTCTGGAAAACCCTTTGGTTACCCAAACGTGTATTCCAGTGGTTGTTGGTCGCACAAGCATCATGCGTCGTGCCAGCCAGGTCATAGGCTCTGGGGTATCGTGGATTGCTTGTAAGGATTGGGATCAAGTCCGATCGCACCTGGATTTGATTTCCAGTGGATCATCTCCAACGAGAGTGTGCTGCTTGGATGCGGCCAGTGAAGATTCTCAGCAAGCACCTCTCGGGAGGATTGATGCTCGGGGCGGGCAGGCCGCGTATGATTCGCTCGTAGTAGCCACGGAGTTGTGTTTAAGCAAACTCGTGGATGGATTGGTCACTGCACCGTTGCAAAAGAAATCGCTCGATCTAGCGGGGCACCATTGGCCTGGACATACCGAACTCTTGGGGCATCTATGCGGAGTGGATACCACCGCCATGATGCTCTATTTGCCACCCGGAAAACCCAATCACGGTGGGCCAAGTGGCCTAGGTGTCGTGCATGTCACGTTGCACATGGCTCTGCGCGAAGTTTTCGAGAATTTGACGATCGAGAATATCCTAAAAACGATCGAGCTTACGCATGCCTACTTTTCGCGATTGGCATTTGCCCAAGGCCGCATGGAGGCTCCCAAGATCGCAGTCACGGCATTGAATCCTCATGCTGGTGAATCGGGTCGATTCGGAACCGAGGAGATTGAGCTGATTGCACCTGCGGTTTTAGAAGCGAGGAAATCCGGAATCGATGCAAGTGGGCCTTGGGCTGTCGACACGCTTATGCCTAGGGCCGCCCAGGGTGAATTTGATGCGGTGGTGGCTATGTACCATGACCAAGGCCATATCGCACTCAAGCTGCTCGATATGTTTGAGGCGGTCAATATTACCCTTGGCTTGCCCATCACTAGAACCAGCGTCGCTCACGGAACTGCTCACGATATTGCTGGGAAAGGGATTGCCAAGTCAGGGGGAATGGTACAAGCCATCTTGGCGGCCGCTAGGCTCGCTAGCAAGTGACTAAAGCATCCCTTTGAGAACCGCAAGTGACTGAGCAAATCTCGATTCAGCCTCCGAGGGGTTTAGCCGGTGGCCCGGATCGATGACTATAAAGCTATCGCCCATGCCTTCAAAGGATATGACTGAATTGCTTGTGAATTGCTTTCTTCGATCCCCAGTGAGAAACTCTCGAATGTCCTCTGGAGAATCCCCTCGGATCAAGTAGAGGGAATTGAATTCCGGGTCTTCAGGAAACTCGATGAACCGATAGCCAACGAACTTGGCCAACGATGCTGACCAAGTTCGTTGGGAAAGTGTAAATGGGGGGATGTTCAATCGTCCGTCACCAACCAAAAGGACTGTGGCTGTGTGCGTCGAAGAGTTTTTGCCGCTACCGACCACATAGGTATATTCGCAGACGGTGATTCGAGTCGTATCGGTTTCGGCGACCAAGGCGAATTTGACTTTTTGAGATCTTCCACGTTTTCGATAAAGCTCGAATCGCTCGAAAGCATCCCAGTCTTGCTCAGGGAGATCGAAAAATAGTTCTACACCAAGTGCTTGAGCAGTCTTGGCGAAAGCCTCTCTCCGTTTTTTTTGATAATGGGCGTCTCCCCAGATTGCTAATCCGACAATCGCAGCCACTCCGATGATGATAAGCCAGAGCATGGATAGTTCCTCAAAGTCGGTAAGTGCTCGCGAGACACAAACGGATGTTTAAGGCCTAGCGCTAAGGAGTTGTTGGACTTTCTCTTCAAGTGCCTTTCCTCGCACATGCACGGCAGTTACGTTTCCATCGCGACCGATGAGCATCGTAAAGGGAATCGCGACAATCGATAGTTCTTGTGCGATCGCAGTATCCATACCTGCCTTGGTCGGATCATTGCTTACGAGAATATCCCAAGGCATTTTGTTCTCGGCCATGAACTCATCGAGGTCGGATCGCTTGTCATCGAGATTGATGGCGATGACTTCAAAGCCTTCGGCGTGTTTCTCATCATATACTTTTCGGATGTTTGGGATCTCGGCGATGCAGGGGCCGCACCAAGTGGCCCAGAAGTCGACCATCACGACTTTGCCTTCGTACTTGGACTTGTCAAAAGCCTTTCCGGAGGTGTCGACTAGGCCTTCGAGATTCAGTGGTTTTCCGATGCTGCCGATCCGTTTTTGGTATCCGGTAACGGACATTTCGATTTGTGACTTAAGTTCGGGTGTTTTCGTTTTTTCCAGTTGGGTTCCAGCTAGATCCAGGAGACTCTTGGCCACCTCGATGTTCCCGGAGTATTCGAACTGTGTGGCGCACTGAGCAAGCGCCATGGCGGTCCAAGGCGATGGGATCTTTTCCATAAGACTTTTCGCTTTTTCGGTTAAGACCGCCGGATCGGCTGCCATCGCTTGACGCGTATCGATGACTTGCAAATAGCTTTCAAAATCAGGAAGTCGACGCATCTTCATCTGCCAAGATCGCATGCCCAGATTGGGGTCTGGAACATCCCTGAATTTGGCTTCGAGTGCATCGATAAGTTGATCGCAGGCCACATCTGCGGGGCTTGGAGTTTTTGGCTCAGTCGTCGGTGTGGAATCCTTGGACTCTGGCGGCGGATCAGAATCACTGTCGCTTGATAGAATCTGTGCAGCCTGCGCGACAGCCATGAAGACACCTGGATCGGCACCTTCGGCTTTGTCTAGCAAGCCCTTGGCGGCGGCCAGGACTTGGTCGACCGAGGCGGTTTGGTTGGCGTAGTCGGATGTGAGCAACTGGAGTTGCAGTCGCTGAGCGATTTTCGCTACACGTGGATCGTCGTTGCTGGTGAGATCTTTACTGAGCGTGCGAAGGTCGTCTTGAGCGGGGACATCGCGAAACATGGCCATTTGCTGGAGAGCTTCGAGCTTACTGATCCAACCTTGAGCCGTTTCATCGGGGGTTTTGGCTGAGTTTCTGAGGCGATCGGCTGCCGTGGATTTCATGCGAAGCAGATCCATGCCGCTGGTGAGGATCGTATCGTTGTTGATTTGCTTTTTGTTCGCGTCGTTTTGCAAATCCATCATCGCACGATCGACCGTAGCCAAGAACTTTACGATGTCCTCGGGCTTCTCCGAGTCGGTCATCTTTAAACTCTTGTAGCTTTTGGCTTGAAGCGATGGATCTTCCTGCCCGGGTTGGAAGTTTGGCAACTGCGGAGCCGAGGTAGGTTCGCCGGCATTCGGACTCAAGTCGCCCGCTTTGGGCTTGGGCTTGGTAGCTGCCTGGGAACTATCGGCGGGTCGAAAACCGCTTGTCTCTGCCGAAACCTCTTTGGTCTTGCTCTCTGGAGAACATCCTAATGGTGCAAGAACTAGCCCGCAGAGGAAAGACCATTGGAAGGCCGATCGCAATTGCCTAGCCAAAGGAGATCTCCTCGAAATGGAGGATCGGGATCGGAGTTTGTTTTGAACTTTTTCTACGACGATTCTTTTCACGGATATTCTCCAAAAAACTCGGTGCACTTGACCATTAGTAGCTTGAACGAATCGGCTCGACTAAGCAATACTGCTTGCTCACTGCCCCTTATGATTTCCTCAGGAAACATCCGAATTCATCCTCGTGTTGGATTAGATACCATGGAAAAGCAGATCAGCATCCCAACGAGAGCCCATCGCTCATTACCATCGGTCGGCCTAGGGTTCTGGAAAATACCCAACGATTCGACGGCCAAGCTTGCTTTGGAGGCTGCCAAGATCGGTTATCGACATTTCGATTGTGCTTCGGATTACGGCAACGAACAGCAAGTTGGCGAAGGGATCAATCAAATCTTAAGCGAGGGCATCTGTCGTCGCGAGGATTTATGGGTCACGGGCAAACTATGGAACACCTACCACCGCAAGGAGCACGTGCGTCGCGCTTGCGAACGAAGCTTGAAGGATCTGCAAATCGATTATATCGATCTGTATTTGATTCACTTCCCCATCGCGCTAGCTTACGTTCCATTTGAACATCGGTATCCGGCAGGTTGGCATTACGATCCGGAATCGGAATCACCGAGGATGATTCCCGATGCCGTACCTATTTGCGAAACTTGGGAAGCCATGGAAAGGTTGGTTCAAGCCGGCCTGGTACGCACCGTGGGGGTGAGCAATTTTGGAACTTCGCTCCTGCGCGACGTGTTGTCTTATGCGAGCATTCGTCCGAGTGTGCTTCAAGTCGAATCGCATCCGTATTTGGTACAGAGCAAACTCCTTCGCTATTGCCAGCAGGAGCAAATTGCAGTGACGGCATTTAGCCCATTAGGAGCACCATCGTACATCCCCTTGGGGATGGCAACCGCATCGGAGTCGGTGATCGAGCAACCGGTCGTTGCGCAGATCGCTCAGGAGGTTGGCCGCACGCCTGCCCAGGTTGTCTTGCGATGGGGAGTCCAGCGGGGAACGGCAGTGATCCCCAAGACGCAGCAGATCGCGCGTCTGAAGGAGAACCTGAGCCTGTTTGATTTTGAACTCACCTCAGAGCACATGGAGATGATTTCTCGATTGGATCGCAACCAACGCTTCAACGATCCGGGCGTCTTTTGCGAACAAGCCTTCGGGTGTTATTATCCGATCTATGAGTAACTGAGCCTCTTTTAGTCGGGGCTCTGATGCGATCGTTGTTTTTGCATGATTGCGTAGAGATCCAAATCGGATCGACCACCTAGGATAGCAAAGATCGTACGCAGGCGCTCGAAGCCTTCGGCCAGCCCCTTATCGGCTCTGAGTCGAAAGTAGCCTGGTTCGGCCGTGATGACTTGGATTGCCCGTTTGGCTTGCTCTTGTCCTGACTCATCCGCTTTTTGGAATTCCTGCTGTAGGATTGATTGGACATAACCAAAAGCGTACTGATTACCGGTGAGCAAAGTCGATCCGAGCGGCTCTTCGATTTGCTCGGTTTTGCTGACGACGCAATCGGCTTGGAGTTCTACTGTGCTCTCATCATCTTTGAGCAATCGTATCTGCCAGAGGCCTTGCTCGGACTTGGAAATCGATTCGACACCCAAGCTTTCAATCATCAGAAATCGCATGGAGGTTTGATCCGAAAGTTCGCTTCGAGTAACAGCAAGCTCATCGGAGCCGGGGGTTTTGTGGTACTGAGTGGAGCTTGGGGGTACTATCCAAATGAGTTTTGCATGGCCGTCGTACTCTAGGCACTCGCGTACTTGCCGACAAGCCTCAGGAGTCGATCCAACCAGTACGATCTGTTTGCCATCGTAGGTCTTTGGGTCGAATTTTCGATCCATCGGTAGATGCTCGAGGAAGTCGTCACGGGATTGGAGTTCTCCGATGGCAAGACCGCCGCAGGGGCCTAGTCCTACTCTAGCAGACCGAGTACCACGGCAATCGATAATACAATCGGCGCGCGATACCCAAGTCCCTCGATGTCGGCCTTGGACGAGGATTCGGAATTCATCGTTGCACCGACTTTGCCACTGGAATTCATCGAGTCGATCGGGCTTGGGTTGATCGCTTGATCGCCAGCGAGAAACGTCGATTACGGGGCTTAAGAAGTGGATGTCGTCGAACAAAAGATCGGTTTTCGCCAAAGGCAGTAGATACTCCTCAGCGTACTGCTTGCCTGTAAAAAAATGATCTGCGTCCGGAGGGCGATACCCTTCGTCTTGGGCTTCTAAAGCCCCTAAACCTAGACTGGTAGTTATCTGCCCGACTGGCGAATCGATCTTGCGATTATTCCAATCGAGCATGCGGTGGGCGACTCGACGAGTTTCGAAGATCGATACGTGGTAACCGAGGAATCGAGCATAGAGTGCCGCTTCAATACCCATGGGACCTGCACCCAGGATAGCAATGGTTGCTGGGCTCTCCATCTCTGGATCCCAGGGAAGTGCATCGATCATGAAAGGGTATTTCTTTGAGAGAGTCTGAAGAAACTAAGGGAAGGGGATATTGTCGAACTCGTAATCCGCGGTCTGCAAGATAACCGACTCTGGGGCTCGGTAAACAAACCGATAGTCACTCAATGGAGCTTCGATGTCGAAGAGAAAACTCAGACCGATATCGTGTTTGGTAATGCGTGTGGTAGCCCAACCGGCATGGTCGATACGGTTTCCTTCTTTGTCCAAAAGATAGCCATCTGTCAGTGCCATCCAGCCCTGCATGACTTCGCTCGATAGTTGATTCGTTAGCGATACGCCGATTTGAACTTCCTGCAAATCCCGATTCTTGCGAGCGGATTCCAAAACGACCGTCAGATCGCCAGCCGTTTGTGTCTTGCCTGTATTCTCTTTCGGGTTCTCAAAATCGATGGTCGCTATTCGACCCGGGATTGCTATTTGCATTTCCCCTTTCCATGATGCGATCTTGCTAGCAGCTTGCGTTGGTTTGACGACTCGCATCGAGACCATGAGCTGAGAACCTGTTGGTACATAGTCGCTCGATTGATCGGTTGGCACCAAGAGCAGTTCATCGTTGTCGGTTCTGACGACTAGCTTGTCCATCTTGAACCTCACGAATACCGGATTGAATCTTGGTTCCCATTGCACGACAAAATCCAAGTCTGCAGTGCTTTGCAACGGATCCAGAAAGTTCGTGGTTTTGCTTAGAGCAACAGGTTGTAGCCTTAGTACACCAATATAGATTGGAGGGATCGATTCGCGAGGTAAGCTTTTGAGTAAGCCGTTACGATCCTCAGGGACTTTGGGTATTGGGCCAAAAGAAATTTTACCACTGTCCTTTGGAATGATTTGCCAATCGATCTTTTGCATCACTTCATCAAGGGCTTCCCAATAGGTCACACCTTGGATATCGAAGTCAGCCACTTCTCCCAAGGCAGCTTGTTTTCTATAAGCTTCCAGGCTTATTCTGTTTCGGGTTTGCTTCCCGATTTTTTCGAGAGCATCCAAAACACTCATTTCTCCAACGAGATTGACCATGGATGGTTCATGAAAGTCCAAGGTGGTTTCTTCGAAGAACTTCTCGTGGATACGTTCGATTCGCATCCGGAGTTCTGCAGAAGCTTGCTCGTCCAAAGGAGGCAAAAACTCCAATGCCTCTGGACCGATCTCTTGGATCTCCTTTTCAGCGGCATCGCGATCGGCTTCCTTGTCCGCATCGAGCTGCTTAGCAAGTTGGCGGATCTTGGCCCGCAAAGAATCTTGTTCTTGAGTGTCTTGCCAAGCATTGGCATGAGGGCAAAGACTGGCAAGGAGGCTGCACAAAAGCAATGCTGCTGCGAATGTTCTCATGGGGCTTGCTCGCTGGATGAGACGGTTCTTTGGGTGTGGGGTTTGAGTCTGCTTCGGATTTCTTCGTAACGGCTGGCCAGTTGGTTCTCCTGGCCTCGCTGGATCGGATGATAGAACTGGCGATCGACTCCCAGGTAATCTTGGGCGGCGATCCCATCGGGGGAGTCGTGGGAATATTGGTATCCGACGCCATGACCAAGTACCTCAGAGCCGGGGTAATGACCATCGCGAAGATGGATTGGCACGGGTATCAGGTTTCCTTGCTGAACTTCTTTTCTCGCGGCCATGATGGCCGTGGTAGCCGAGTTGCTCTTGGGTGCAAGCGCTAGATAGATGACCGCTTGGGAAAGGTTCAACTGGCACTCGGGCAATCCAACAAACTCGCAAGCCTGCATGGTTGCGACGGCAAGGCTCAGAGCCTGTGGATCGGCATTGCCGATATCTTCACTTGCAAAGATCACGAGTCTGCGGGTCAGAAAACGGATTTCCTCACCGCTCTCGATGGCTCGAGCCAGCCAGTACAGAGCCGCATCGACATCCGAGCCACGCAGGCTTTTGATCAGGGCGCTTGCCATGTCGTAATGCTGATCGCCAGAGGGATCGAACTGGAGTACTTTCTTTTGCATGCTCTCTTGCATGAGTTCGACCGTCAGGTGGATTGGGATGCCGACGGAGGATAGTACGGCGACTTCCAAAGCGTTCAATGCGCGTCGAGCGTCCCCTTCGGCGATTCTAGCGCAGTACTCGAGGGCTTGTGGCGTTACCTGGATCGAATAGCGACCGTATCCAGACTCGGGGTCATGGATGGCCCGATCAAGTAGCCGAACCAGATCGTTTTGGCCCAGAGGTTGCAACTCGAAGACTTGCGAGCGACTTAGCAAGGCACCGTTGACGGCAAAGAAGGGGTTGCTGGTCGTGGCTCCAACCAGGGCGATCGTACCGGCTTCGACATCCGGCAGTAGGGCATCTTGCTGGGATCGATTGAATCGATGGATTTCATCGATGAATAGAATCGGTCTTGAGCCACTGACGCTCAGTTCATCTCGGGCCCATTCGAGCGCCTCACGCAGTTCTTTGATACCGCTGGTAACAGCGTTGATTTGTCGGAAGGCTGCTTTGGTCTCTGTGGCGATGAGTTTGGCTAGTGTCGTCTTGCCCGTTCCCGGTGGACCGTAGAAGAGAACCGACTGGATCCGTGCTGCGCTGACGAGCCTGCGGAGGAGTTTTCCGGGGCCGAGGATATGCGACTGGCCGACCATTTGATCGAGCGACTTTGGGCGCATCCGAGCCGCTAGGGGCTGGGCACCTTGGCGGTTGGATTCCTCAGCTTTTGAAAATAAATCCATCGTTTGAAGCTCGGCTAGCGATTTTGTTGGAAATAAAGACCGGGGCGTTCAATACCGGCTTGGTGCGTTAGCCTTGGTTTTCCCGTGCAAATCCCTACAATCTCGGGCCTTGGCTGGGAAAGACCACCGGTTGACCCGTTTCCGTCCCTCTTTGGATTTTAGACAATGTCTGACTCGAAGTCTGAATCTGGTTCGCAAAATTCCCATGAACTTGGGGTTCATCAAGCAGCGAGGCTGGAAAAACTAAAAAAAATCGAAGCCATGGGGATCGATCCCTGGGGGCATCGCTTTGATCAAAGACATTTCATCGATGCGGTTCGAGCCAAGGCATCCGAAGTCCGTTTCAAAAAGCAGGATGGCGGTTTTGTCGAACTACCCGACTTTGATGGTTCCGAGCCGGTCGATTACAAGGCTTGGAAAGCCCAGCAGGGGTCAGGTGAGGAAGTCGGTCCTGAGGTTCGCATTGCAGGTCGGATCCTCTTGATGAGAACCGCCGGTAAACTGGTGTTCCTGAACATTCGAGACCTTACCGGTGACATTCAAGTCATGATCCCCAAGGGGCATTTACCCGACGAGGATTTTGAGCTGACAAAACTTCTGGACTTTGGCGATCTGATCGGTGTCGATGGCCGTCTTGGACGAACCAACACCGGAGAGCTAACGGTGTTTGCATCGAAGCTTCATTTCATGACCAAGACGCTCGAGCCACCGCCAGAAAAGCACGCGGGGCTACAGGATCCTGAGTTGCGTCAAAGGATGCGGTATGTCGATCTAACTTACAACCCCGAGTCGCTTCAGACCTTTCTCAAGCGAACCAAGATCATCCAATCGATTCGAAGGACACTCTCGAAGCACGAGTTTGTTGAGGTCGAGGGCCCAACGCTCCATACGATAGCTGGTGGAGCGGCGGCCAAGCCGTTTACGACCCACCACAACGCATTGGAAATGAAGCTCGTTCTGAGAATCGCTCTGGAGTTGCATCTCAAACGACTGATGGTTGGCGGAATCGAACGCGTCTACGAAATCGGACGGGTTTACCGCAACGAAGGGATCAGCCCCAAACATAATCCTGAGTTCACGATGATCGAACTCTACTGGGCTTATGCCGACTACAAAGTCATGATGGATCTGACTCAGCAGATCATCGTCGAGGCGATCGAAGCCACCGGGCAGGGGTATCAATTGATGTGGGGGGATTTGCCCATCGATTTTACTCCGCCTTTTGCTCGCAAGACTTACACAGAGCTATTTGAACATCACACAGGTTTGAAGATCGACGATGCTGAGGGGATCGCAAAGCTCGCCAAGAAGATCGGGTTGGATCCCACAGGCAAACATCCCGATGTGGTTGTAAGCGAAGTGTTTGAGGAGAAGGTGGAAGACTCGCTGATCGGTCCGGTTTTTGTGACCGATTATCCGGCGAGTCTTTGCCCGCTGACCAAACGCTCCAGCACGAATCCGAAGATTGCCGAAAGGTTCGAGCTGTTCATCCACGGAATGGAGTTGGCCAATGCTTATACCGAACTGAACGATCCAATATTGCAAGAGTCGTTGTTTAAAACGCAGCTCGATGGGATGCCCGAAGAGGATTCGATGGCCCGAATGGATAGCGATTTCATCCGTGCTTTGAGGCACGGAATGCCACCGGCTGGCGGATTGGGAATTGGTATCGATCGCTTGGTGATGCTACTTACGAATTCTCGCAGCATCCGAGATGTGATTTTGTTCCCACTTTTAAGGCACGAATCCTAAGGTTGTAGTCAAGAAGTCAGTTGGAGATTTATTCATGGAAGCAGGAATCGTAGGGTTGCCCAATGTCGGAAAGAGTACGCTCTTTAACGCACTGACTGGTTCACAGGGAGCTCAAGCTGCAAACTATCCGTTTTGCACCATCGAGCCCAACGAAGGAATCGTCAGTATTCCCGACAAACGTCTGGATCGAATCAACCATTTCATCAAGACTCAAAAAATAATTCCTGCGATGTTCAAATTGGTAGACATCGCCGGAATCGTCAAAGGTGCCAGCGAGGGAGAGGGACTCGGGAATAAATTCCTAAGTCACATTCGAGAGGTCGATGCGATCTTGCAAGTCGTCCGTTGTTTCGTCGATCCGGATGTTACGCACGTTGCCGGAAAAGTCGATCCGGTCTCGGATATGGAGACGATCGAAATGGAACTGCTCTTTGCGGATATCCAAAGCGTCGAAACTGCATTACCTAAAGCAGAGCGGGCTGCAAGAACCGGTGACAAGGAGGCCAAGTTTCGAGTCGGTGTGATCCAAAAGTGCTTAGAGCATCTGAACTCCGAGCAGCCTCTGCGTTCCTTGGTCCTCGACGAGGCCGAATCCAAAGCCATCCGAAGTTTTGGATTGATGACGGCCAAACCAATCCTTTACATTGCGAATGTCGATGAAAACGATCTCCATGGCCAAGGTCCCATGGTGCAAGCGGTTCGCGAACTTGCAACGCGCAAGGGAGCCTTGGTCGTCCCGGTCTGCGCCAAACTCGAAGCAGAGATCGCTGAACTCGAAGAACCCGATCGATCGGAAATGCTCGCAGCAGTTGGCTTGGAGGAGCCCGCACTTCAGACGGTCGCTAAGCAGACCTATAAGACCCTCGGACTGCAGAGCTACTTCACCGCCGGGGAGAAAGAGATACGGGCATGGACAATCCCCATCGGAGCCACAGGTCCCCAAGCAGCCGGTGTGATCCATACCGACTTTGAACGAGGCTTTATTCGCTGCGAGTGCTATTCTCTGGATGACCTTGAGAAGTTCGGCAATGAGAAAGAGATTCGGGCCAGTGGCAAGATGCGCACCGAGGGAAAAAGCTACGTTGTCCAAGACGGTGATATCTGTCACTTTCTGTTTAACGTGTGATAAACAATGGATAAGCCCCAAGGACTTGCAATTGGAACACTAACGGTCATCGAACTCACGGGTGCGGATCGAAACAAGATCCTTAACAACCTTTGCACGCAAGACCTGCGCAACCTGCAACCAGGGCAAGTTCGAGAGACTTTTTTGCTCGATGTCAAAGGTCGAACCATGAGTCATGGAATCGTCGTGACCTTGGATTCAAAAACCTTCTTTGTTTCCTCGCCGGGGCAAGCTGCTAGGCTCATCGCTCACATCGATCGTTACATCATCCGTGAAGACGCGACCCTTCGAGATGCATCCAGCGACTATCAAGCACTCCTTTTTCGACCAACGGCGTGGAGTTACTTTGCAGGCAACTACAAAGACTTGGAGCAATTGCAGTGTGTCGAACCTGACGATGGTCAACTCCCGCGAGTAGTGATCGAGGTTCCTTGGCTCGGAGCCAAGAGCGTGTTAGTGCTCATGTCGAGTCATGCTCAGTCGGTCGATATCGAGAGGATTGGCATAGGAGTCCTTGCGAGCGATTGCGAGAATCGTAAGGAGTGGGAGCTCGAACGTATCAGTAACTTTTGGCCCTGGTACGGTGTGGATATCAACGAAAAGAATTTGCCCCAGGAGATCGGGATCGACTCTAGAACTATCTCGTTTAAAAAAGGATGTTATCTGGGGCAAGAGACAGTCGCTCGCCTCGATGCCCTAGGACAGGTGCAAAAGCAAATGGGCTTAGTCGAGCTCAGGTCCCCTTCTTCGCAGGAGTTTCGAATGCCCTACGAATTGATCTATGAGGGAAAGTCGATCGGTTTTTTGACCTCTGCTTGCAAATCGGACTTGATCAATACCTCTGGGGCGAGCTGGATGGGCCTTGCGATGCTCAAGCGTGGTTATTTTCAATCGACGCTTGGAATTCAACTCGACACGGGGGAATTACTCAAGGTTCGTGTCGCTTAGTACCGTCGGTGACCCAGCGATTGACAATTTTTGGTTTTATGTCAGTATCTTCATGCCCTTTTTATTCATTATCCAAAGATGCTCGTGGGGATTGGGCTTTATGGGTAGCGCGATTTGTCGCTGCGGACAGCATGTAAGGACTCGTGCGAAATCCGGTTCTCAGGTTCAATGCCCCAGATGCGATACTTGGCTGACGGTTCCAGAGAAGGTGCTTGATCCAGACAGAGTCCTTGAGCAAAAGAGATTCGATCAGGATCCTGATATCCTTTTGCAACGAACACACGTCAACGAACCGGCTCAAACCGCACCTGAGTCCAATCAACCGCACCAGCCAGTTGTCAATCATAGAACCCGGTCTGCAACGAGCTCTTGGGTACCGCTTGCTTTTGTTCTCTTGGTTGCTTCGCTTGGCGGGCTTTTATGGGCCTATTGGGGGCTTGGAGGAAGCGATAAGAAGGTGGCAAGCGTTGACAATTCGGAGGCTTTTAAGGCTACCGATGGCAAGCCGCTTGGGTGGGGGCAGATCGACTGGCAAGATCATTTGGAGGCTAATCCAAACGGTAACCAAGTCGAGCAGATCGCTAGGAAGATCGCAGAAACTGGCAGGCTCTTGGATCCGGGTAGGTTTTGGGAGCAACTCGATGTGAATGGCTTTGAAAAAAAGGTTCTTTCGCCGGGTGGATCTTTTTTGGCTTATCAGGAGAAGATTCCTGTCAAGCAGATCCTCGACGGTCTGAAGACTTTTCCCATCGAAACTCTTTCTAAAGCGGATGCAATTGCTTCTTGCAAATGGGATGTGATGGGAGTGTGTCCAGCGACTGAGTCTATTGAAGTTTTGGTGCGATACTTTCATGAACCTTTGGATCTTTCGGACTTGATCATGTCTGATGCTTGGATATCGAGTCTTAGCCAGACGCTAAGTGCGGAAGAGTACTTCAATGTTGCGAAAGATCTTTATGCACGAAGGAATACCTCTTTAGCACAGATGGTAGCAACGGATAAGCGGGAAGGTGTTCAAGACCAATTGTGTGAAAGTATCTTCACTCCCTATTTCGGATACATGGTTTTGAGTCTAAAGATATCTAAGGGATCCATTCTTTGGAATGATGTAACTGCTATCCCAAGCGAAGTTCAACTGAGTCGGGCTTGTGGAGCAATCCTTCAAAAAGACTGGCATACGTTCCGTAAAGGAGCCACTGTCGAGCCGCTACGAGTCCCATCAGGCTGGCAGGCCGAGGGTGTTATCGATGTTTTCGGTGAGTATGAGTCCCCTAATGATCAAGCATTTGGTCACGAGTTAGTATTTGGGGAAACTAGACCCGATGGTCAAGCAGTGTCCCGAATCGATCGAGCCATTCAGGGCATATCACCCATTCGGGCCAGAGACTTGATTTCAGTCGCTGTTTCGGTAACCTCCAATTATGGTCAATTAAAAGAAAAAGTCTCAGCTTTCCAAAAAAACTATCCCAACGACATCGGTCTCGATGCGCTTTTATTATCGTTGTGGATCAAACACGACGATTCCAAAAGATCCGGATTGACATTTGATGACTTTGGAGTCGTATTCGTGGATGCTGCGGATCGACTCTATGCTAGATTCAAAGACCCGGTCTTAAACGATATCAAATCTCGAATCTACTTGTCCCATGCCTTGCCGAGAGAGTCTGATGAGCAACTGAGTTTGGCCGAAGAGCAAGGCACTACAACCGCTTACTTCTTCAAACGCCGAATCGAACTTGCTTTGCAAAAAAATGACAAGTCTCAAACGCTGAAATACCTGTCGCAGTTCAACACCTTCTGGCTTAGTCAGCCTGGAGTTACCCTCGCATCGGATTCCAGGTCCGAGTGGAACAAATTCTTAAAACGTTGGAAAAAGTAGTTCGTGGGTTGATTGATTGACGCAGATTCTGATTCTGGGTATATTTACTTCTTTGGTAAGTGTTGTCCCCTCTCTGAGTGGTTTCCCCTTTGTTTTTTGATTGGGTGGGGATATGGCCGATGCAGTATGTCGTTGCGGAGCTTACGTAAGAGCTTACGTGGCGCCTGGGACGAAAATCAATTGTCCTCAGTGCGGTGTTCTTCTGGTTATGGGTGGGAACCCTGAGGAGTCCGATGGTTCCAATTCGAGCCAAGGAACCGTCAAGTCGGGGGCTTCAAGATCTCGAAGAGCGAAACGATTGCTTGTTCAGCGATCCTTAACGCTCTGTTTAGCGACTGTTGTCTGTGGCTTGGGCTACGGATGGTGGACAAATCGCATCGTCCCAAAAGTCGATAAGAAGGACCATACGTCTCAAATTGCCCCCCCCCCCGAAAAAACATCCTCGTCGGTAGAGGCACCTAAGAATAAGCCTTCCTATTGGTCGGCAGAGGCTGTTTGGAATCGGTTCGATGACCAGGAATTCTCTGCACAGGATGTTCAATCGCTTGCCGAGCAGGTTGCACTAGCGGGTGAATCGATGAGCTCGATCGATTTTTGGGCTAACCTTGAAATTCAGGCTGACGAAAAAAAGACATCAGGGTTCGCGAAAGTTTTGGATAAGCTCAAAACCGCTCCGCTGGATTCCTATTCGACGAACGACAATAGTGTGGGTTCCGATTGGCTAGTCGTTGGTATTCATCGGGACTCCAAGGTGGTAGGTGTCTTGGTTCGATATTTTTTTGAACCTCTTGGATCGTATGCTAGTCCATCAGAATCTGCAGATTGGATCAGTTATTCGAAGAGAGTTTTAGATTTCGAAGAGTTCACCAAATCAACGAAGGATATTTTTTCAAATCAACGGCTTGCTCAAACTTCTGAGAACAGACCGACTGAAGATCCAAATGCCCCCAATCTTCCACCGCTCCTGTTCGCACCACGGTTTGGATACTTGGTCTTGCACTTTGAACCGGAGTCCAAAGGGATGTCTTTGCGGGATGTCGTTTCGCTTCCTGGAGAGGTGCCAATTAGCAGCCTTGGCGACGGAGAGAACCCCAACATAAAGGATGTTCTAGGGATTTATCAATTCGTGTCAGATCGTTCGCTCTCAAGATTGTTACTTTTGGGTAGGGATCAAGATCCGGCAAACGGTGCTTCGGAATCCCTCAAGGAGATAAACTCGATCAGTTCCCTTCGCGTTAGGCGATTGGCGGAAATCGTCCAAGCCTCCTTGCACGAGCCATATTCAATCGATGATCGAGTGAAGCGATTTCGTAGAGAATTTCCAGACGATATCGGAGCTGATGCATTGCTAGTTTCTATGTGGATGACGCATTATCAAATCAAAAGAGTCACATACTCTTTCGATGATTTCGGTCGAGTTTTTATCGAGGCCGCCCATAGGCTCTTCATGAAAACGAACGACCCACTACTTTTAGAAATAAGATCTAGGATCTATCTTGCCCATGCAAAAATCAAAGATGCAGAAAGGTGCTTGCAAGATGCAGAGGACTCAAATTTCAAATCCTTGTACTTGCTACAGCGACGCATCGAAGAGGAAAGTAATGCGAACAACAAGGAAAAGCTGGTGGTCTATCTGAATCAGCTCAATGAGTTTGTAGAGAAAAATCCTGCGTCGGTATCGAATCGTGACTTGAAGTCAAAGTGGAATCAGCAATTGGTCGAGTGGCGATCAGAGTTAGAAAAAAAATAGAACAGATCAGGTGCCGAGAGCGAGACTAAGCCAGTTCTGCAATCGCTCCATATCCCAAGCGATCAGTAAGCCCCCGAAGGTAATGCAAGTTGCTCCGACAACTAGCAAGCAAATGGCACTCGGGATCATTCGGCCTGGCTTACAAATCTTATACTCCGCAAGAGTTTGAGATGATGCCGTGATCTTTTCAAGTTGGTACCAACCCAATACGTTGCGTACTTTGCCGCTAGGACTCAAATGGGTTGTGTTGGGAAATCCTCGACTCGGCTCAACGACCGCTTGTAAATCCCACGCGGCAATGAGCAACTGATTACCCATCCACGTACACTCGATAGAGCACTCCTTAAAAACGTTCTCCAAAAACGCTCTGAATTCTCTAGCATCCATCCCTAGGATCGTCCAACCAGGAGCCCTTTGCAAAGCAAAAAGCAGTACGACCAAAAAGTACAACGCAATCAACAGCAGCCATACCCAGGGTCCCAAGGTGGCGTAAGCTCCGGTGGGAAAAAACAACTCGATTGGCCCGATAACGGCAAAACCGGACAAGGCAAAGCCGAGCAACAATCCCTCCTGACCAGTTGTCAAAATCGTGGGGCGACGACGCAATGCCAATAGTCCCATGACGATCAGATAGAGCCCAAGAGGGATCAGGCCTAGGGCGAGTCTCAAATAATCCAACATGCTTGCAGTCTAAGGAGCGTAGTCTTGCCACATCCAAACGAGCGTGTCGGCCAGGGTGTGTTCGAAAACCTTCCGGTCGCAGTGCCGAGAGTCTTTGCTAAAGACATAGCGATAATCGTATCCCTTGGACGCGAGTGCTTTGGCCGTTCTTTCGTTGGCCATGACCCAATTATGGTAGGTCTCCTCTGCATCATTGAATCGCAGATCTTTGTCGGCCACATGAGTGAAGATCCTTAGAGGTTTTTTATCGCTTGTCTCAAGCAATTTCATGCTCGAGTGGTATTCCCAAGCCCCAAGCGGGTATTTGGGCTCTTCGGGTGCATCGTCATCTTGCTGGTCAACAAAGGTTCCTGAGTAGGTGATGAGTCGACGGAACAAATCTGGACGAAACCATCCCATCGAGAGAGCAGCAGCTCCGCCAGAGCTACAGCCCATCACAGCCCTTCCCCAAGGGTTATCGGTCAGACTTAGATTTGGATAGGCAGCCTTGATTTCAGGATGACTCAAAACCGCCGCAAAGACTTCCTCTTGAACAAACCTCGCCAAACGATCCGACATCGTATCGTACTCGAGGCCTCGTTGGCTCCCCTTGCCGTCGTTTCCTCCGTTCTCGATGCTGATAGCGATGAAGGCCGGTAGTTTTCGGCTCGGATCCTTGGATATCGTTAAGTTGTCGAGGGCATTTCGAACGAGATTCAGGTTGCTCGGGCCATCATGCATGACCAGAACCGGAGCTTTGGTGCCATCTTGGTAAGCTGCGGGAACGTAAACGAAAATTTTACGCTCTTTGCGAACCTCTTTATTCGCGTCGAGTGTCGTATCGGTTCCTGGAAAAATCTTGCTGTCGGCTAATCGCATGCGAAACTCAAACTGCTTGCCCTTGGGATTTCCACGATCACTCAAATCAGGGTCCAATCGGTAGTCTGGGCCTACGACGAAGTCCCCGTTGCCAGGCCCATAAGCCTTCTTGGATACAAGGTCTTGTCCATCCGCAATTTCGCCGAAGAGCAGACCGAGGCTTACGGTCGCCAATCCCCAAAGAAAATTCCATGAAGTCTGTTTTCTCATTATTTTCACCGCCATCAGAACGAAATTACGAAACGCAAGAGCGTCCATGATATCCTATAGATTGCCTGAAGTGACACGACCTTTGAAATGATTCTGAGAAATGATGCAGGGAGATCCTTGATGAAGACCGACCCGATCGAAAGATCTTTAGATCGTCGCGTTTTTTTGGCAACCGGAACGCTTGCTGTCGGCTCAGCGCTGAGAGCTTCGAATTGCCAGGGCATGCCCGATGCAAATCGAGCACATGAGACCTTTGAGATCATCGATTGCCACACCCATTTTTACGATCCAAGCAGAGCCCAAGGTGTTCCTTGGCCTCCAAAGGATTCAAGTCTTTATAGGACCGTCTTGCCAAAGGATCTTCAAGCTCAGGCGATGCATCAGAAAGTCACCGGGACAGTGATCGTCGAGGCGAGCGAATGGATCGAAGACAATCAATGGCTCCTGGACTTGGCAAAGACCGATCCGTTCATCGTCGGAATCGTTGGGAGATTGGATCCAGCATCGGGGGTGTTTGCTGAGCAACTCAGACGATTTGCACAGAACCCCTTGTACCGGGGGATTCGCATTTGGGAAGATCGAGCCAAATCGCTTCTGGAACGAAACGAATTGCACGCCTTTTCGCTTATGGCCCAAATGGGTATTGCCGCTGATCTGAATGGCGGGCCTCAAACCGTATCGTTGGTCGAAGCTCTCGCCAAACGCATTCCGGATCTGACAATCGTTCTTAACCATATCGGTAACGTTGCAATTAATGCCCAAGGCCCACCGGAAGCTTGGAAGGTAGCCATGCGAGCAGCGGCCAGAGCACCGAATGTTTTTTGCAAGATCTCGGCATTGGTTGAGGGTGCGGCAAGGGATGGCAAAAAAGCTCCAGTCGATTTGGAATTCTATCGACCTACACTCGATGTGGTTTGGGATGCATTTGGAGAGGATAAAGTCATTTACGGGAGCAATTGGCCTGTGTGCGAACTGGCCGCCGAATACCAGACCGTCCAGCGTCTATCGATGGAGTATGTCCGTCAAAAAGGGCCCGAAGCCTTAAAGAAGTTTTGTGCATCGAATGCCTCTCGGGCTTACCGCTGGATTTCCAGGGGCTAAGCGGCGTTTGGCGATGGGAGAATTTAACGCCATCGGCTATACTTTGAGGCTCTAGTTCCACGTTTTCGGCGACTCCCTCCCCGAGCCGAGCGGATGCTGGCCATGGGGGCCGGTGCCAACGTGTGAAACTCTATTTCCTATTGAATCTGTCGAGATCGAGCAGTTATGAAAGCAATCGCCGTCCGTCCGGGAACTCCCCATAGCGTTCACTTAAGAGATATACCTGAACCCAAATTGGATTCGATCCCTGATGGCAAGGGTGTTTTGATCAAGGTGCTCAAGGTTGGCGTGGATGCAACGGATCGCGAAATCAACGATGCACTCTACGGCAATCCACCGCCGGGGGATGACTATCTGGTATTGGGCCACGAATCCTTTGGCATCGTCGAGAAGGTCGGAGCGAACGTCAAAAACATTCGGGTGGGTGATTATGTGACCGCAACGGTCAGGCGTCCTGGTGGTTCGATCTATGACAAGATTGGAACCTACGACATGACCAGCGAAGAGACTTACTACGAGCGTGGTATCAACCTTTTGCACGGATACCTTACGGAGTCCTTCGTCGATCACGAAGACTATATCGTTCGAGTTCCAAAGGGTCTAAAAAACCTCCACGTGTTGATGGAGCCAATGAGTTGTGCGGCCAAGGCGATACAGCAAGCCTACGAAGCGCAGCGCCGCATGAAGGTCTGGAGTCCCAAACGAGCATTCGTCATGGGCGCTGGACAAATCGGACTTCTCTCGACGCTGGTGCTAAGGCTCAAGGGGTTGGAAGTATTCACACTGGCTAGGGCTAAAGGACCGCATCTAAAGAGTTCGATTGTCGAAGGGATGGAAGCCACTTATGTCGCTACCTCTGAGACGAGCTTAGAGGATCTGACGAAAAAAGTTGGCAAAGCTGATATCATCGTCGATGCGACCGGTTCCTCGAAAATCGCCTTCGGTGCGATGGAGTGCCTGGCCCACAACGGTGCGCTTGTTTGGACGAGCATCACGGGTGGCAAAAATACGACCGAGGTTCGATCCGACAAAATCAACATCGAATGGGTTCTTGGGAACAAGTTGCTGCTGGGAAGTGTAAACGCAAACCGAGATCACTTCGAATCCGGGATCCGAGATCTCGCACTCGGAGAGGTCATGTTTCCAGGCGTTCTCGAAAAGATACTTACCAATCCCGTAGAAGGCTTGGATCAATACAAGGAAATGATGCGACTGCTCGTTGAAGACAGCAACGCATTGAAGGTTTTCGTCAACGTCGCACAGGGGTGATTCCATGCAGTGGCTCATTACGATCGCAGTCGTCCTGACAGCCTTGGCACTTGTGGCTATCAAGCTCTATAGGTTTGCAAAAGAACTCGGTCGGATAGACTCCGCAGAAGGTTCAAAGACCAGTTGCCATGGTTGTCCAGGATCGAGCAAAACCCAGTCCGATCTCGGGATTGCGATCAAGCCACTTGTACAACTTGGCGACAAGACCAAGCAGGGGATTGTTGCGATCGTTTTTTTGAACACATCGATCTGGAGTTTGGGTTTGTCACAAGAGATTCGCCCACCGAATTACGACGAGTCGAAGGCTTCGAACTACACGTTGGTATCCGTTCTTTCGGGGCCAGATGGAAAAAGGATCGAGTCGAAAGATCAATGGCCTGCCCAGCGTCGATACCTAGTCGAATTGTTTGCTACCGAAGAGTATGGTTTTGCTCCCAAAGATCCCGTTTCGATCCGCACGGAAGTCTTTGACGATGCACCTGCAGTGCTCGGAGGTGAGCTTCAAGCGAATATTCGCCGAAGGCAAATAGCGGTTTACTTGGAAAGAGAGGGCAGAAGTGTCCGAGTCGACTTGGCGCTCTGGTCGCCAAAAGATCGTTCTAATGCACCCTGCTTTCTAGGCCTGAACTTCAGAGGCAATCAGTCGACTTGCGATGACCCAAAAATCAAGCTCACGTCCAGTTGGTGCGATAACCGAAACCCGGGAGTACAGAACAATAAAGCAACCGAGTCGAGTCGGGCCAACCAAAGCGAGCGTTGGCCGATCGCTCAGATCGTCGCCGAAGGCTTTGCGGTTGCGACGGCTCATTATTCGGATATCGATCCAGATTACGACGATGGTTTTGAAAATGGAGTCCATGGACTTTTCCCTGAACACCGAATCGATGAGAAGAACCCCAGTCGATGGGGTTCGCTCGCTGCATGGGCTTGGGGACTTTCAAGACTCGCAGACGTTTTAGAGAAACTCGATGGAATCGATCCTAAAGGGCTTATGGTCGTCGGTCACTCACGACTCGGTAAAACGGCCCTGTGGGCAGGGGCCAATGACCAGCGTTTCCAACTGGTGGTTTCGAATAACTCCGGTTGCGGCGGTGCGGCGCTGAGCAAACGTGTCTACGGGGAGTCGGTTGCTCGGATCAATACATCTTTCCCGCACTGGTTCAATAGGAATTTCCGTAAGTACAACGATCGAGAGGAAACGATGGCTTTCGACCAGCATCAACTCATTGCCGCGATCGCCCCGAAATCCGTTTATATCGCCAGTGCCAGCAACGACAAGTGGGCTGATCCCTTAGGTGAACTCCTCTCGGGGTATCATGCATCCGAGGCATTCGCAATGCTCGGACTCAAGGGGCTTGAAGATAAGGAATTACCAGCAGTCCAAACCCCCATTGGCCAAGGATCCATCGGATACCATCTCCGACAGGGCGAACACGATATGCTCCTGTACGATTGGCAGCAGTTCATGGCTTTTGCCAAACGACAAGGCCTCTAGCTCAAATGGCTTGCAATCGAACTCAGTGCCTCATCCCAAGCAGCCGGTGACTTGGGCTCATAGACGTCGATTGAGCTTGTTTGAAGCATCCAAGCTCGGGCTTCTCCGACGTTCTTGAAGCGTCCCAAAGCAAGCATTTGCGAGATAACGTTCCCCAACGCCGTGGCTTCGACCGGGCCTGCAACGACAGTCCTGTTGCAAGCGTCTGCGGTCATTTGGCAAAGGAGTTGGTTTCGAACTCCACCCCCGACGATATGGATGGTTTCTATTTGGTATCCCAAGAGATCTTCGAGCATCCCCAAGCAGATGCGGTATCGCATGGCTAAGGATTCGAGAATGGCTCGCGCGATGGCTCCATCGGTATCGGGTGTAGGTTGTCGTGTTTGTTTCATGTAGCCCAGTACCGCATCGAGCATGTCTTCAGGGGCGACGAAGGCTGGATTTTGGATGTCGATCCAGTGTGCATGAGGCTTTGCCTCTGCGGCCAGGGTTGAAAGAGTCGTCCAGTCGTAAGGTTTGCCACGCCGTTGCCAACTGGCTCGGCATTGCTGAAGCGGCCAAAGGCCGGAGATATTCTTCAAGAGCCTTACCGTTCCATTGGCTCCACCTTCGTTGGTGAAGTTCAGTTCGGAGCATTTGGCATTGAGGCGTGGTTGGCTGATTTCGACCCCCATCAAGGACCAAGTGCCGCTACTGATGTAGCACCAGTTTGGCCGAGATTCCGAGAAACCTTTGGCAGGTACCGCAAGCACGGCCGCACCCGTATCGTGCGTTGCTGGAACAATCGTTTTTGCTCTTTGTGAAATCCCCGTAAGGTTCCGAAGTTGGGTGCGGACCGAACCTAGAGAGCAACCTGGCTGCACAGGAGTGCGAAAAAGTTTCTCCGGGATATCAAGTCTTTCGAGAATCTTTGTCGACCAACCACCACCTCCAGGCTGTAGCATTTGGGTGGTCGATGCATTCGTAAACTCGTTGACTTTCTCGCCGGTGAGCATCCAGTGAAAGAAATCTGGAATCATCAGGAATCGGTCAGCGATATCGAGTATCGGTGAGTTCTCTACTCGCATGCTATAGAGTTGGTAGAGAGTGTTGATCTCCATGAACTGGATACCCGTCTCTTGAAAAATCTCCTCGCGGGTGATCTTTTCGAATGCCTTATGCATCACTCCACGGGTCCTCGGGTCGCGATAACAATACGATGGTCCAACAAGGTCGTCATTGCGATCGAGCAATACGTAATCGACCCCCCAGGTATCGACGCCCAGGCTGACGATGCGGTCGCGATGCTCCTCGACAGCCTTTCCGATCCCGATCTCGACCTCTTTCCAGAGCGAAAGCAGATTCCAAAGGAGTCGCTTTCCCACCGGCAGTGGAGCGTTTTCAAAACGGTGCACGTCCTTGAGTTGGATCATATCACCTCGCAATTCGGCTGCGATGACGCGTCCGCCCGAGGCACCAAGGTCGATGGCTAATGCAATATCAGGTTGGTCCATTTTTGTTCGATAGTAGGGTTGTTGAGAGTGCGACTAAGGTTTCAATTTCTTTCCTAGTCCATTGCGGATGGCCTCTTCGAGACGATTTAAGGTCTCTTGCACCCATGCGGATTGCTCTGGGTCGAGTTTTTCGAATTGGCCAAAACGTCTCGCGTAAAATGCGTTCGATAGTTGCCGGGTGTCGATCTTGAAGTCAGCTTGGCTAAGTGTTTCTCCGGCAGCCTTGAGGAATTCTTGGGGCGTCTGATGCGATTGTCGCCTTAGTCCGAGCGATCTCAAGAGCTTGATGAGTTTTTCATAGAAATCGATTTTTGAATAGTTTCGAAGATGCCCAGCAGATCTCCTTTGCCACCGTTTGGGGATCATGTTGGGAAACAATTTTTGGATCGTTTTGTATAGGATCAATAGACTTGTGGCCAGCGCGATAAATCCAACGGCAACACGCCAAGAGAACCATCGATCTGGAGAAAGGAATCCACCGACGAAACGGCTCGACTGCATCCGTGAAAGAAGGGTTTGGATTTGAACCCAAAAGCGAGCATAAGTCCCCTCGGAGGAATCGCCAAAGAGTGAGAAGAGTCCCCCTTGCCTGGATTTGTCCATGTTGATGACCATTTCATCCCAAAAATCTTGCATGGCATCGAAGGCTTGGGTGTTGGAGTTGCGAAAGGTTCCTCCTGCGTTGGATCCATCCACAGGTGGGGTCGGGTCTAGTCGAAGCCATACTCCTTGCCGGGACCAATTCGGGATCGGAATAGATCCCCGGATTGACGGATCCGTTTGGCGAATCTCATCGAGCGTGAAATAAGCTTCTACCCACACGTGGGCATGGCTCTGTGAGACTTGAAAATAGCCTCCAACGTCGTTGTACTCACTTGGGCGAAAACCAACCACCAATCGTGTCGGGATCCCTTGCGATCGCAAAATGAGGGCAAGAGAACTTGCAAAATACTGACAGTGCCCTCTTTTCTTGTTCAGAAGAAAGTCGGCGATGGGGTCGATTCCCGGATCCCGAGGTCCCGTTAGCGAAAGAGTGTATTCGTATTGATTGCTGTTTGCCAAATGGTTTTCAAGATACAGCGCTTTGGCGAGCTTACCCTCAAGAGGTTTATCGCTAGCCGATAGCACCCGCTCGATTTGAGGTCTTACAACTTCAAGGGATGCGGGGAACTCCGTGATGGACTTACCGTAGCTGGAAAAGGTGTCAGGTGGCTTGTCTTGGAAAACATCGGATTGCTCTTCAAGAATGGGGGATTCCTGCCCTGCATAGAACGCATAGGTCAGAAACGAATAGCGTCGTTTGGGTGGGTTGGTGCCAGCATAATTGCTGCGAAGATCCAACAGTCGCCAATCCCTCCGAGAGGTTCGAAAAGGTGAGTTTTCGAGCTGAGCATAAGGTGGTATCGAGCAGACAACGGTGCCAAAGGGTGACCGCTCTGCGACGTTGACACGCACCGTATCGCGTTTGGTGAGCAATTCATCATCGCATTCTTGTTGCGTCATCAAATCTCGGATGTTACCGAGTTTGAACCCGTAGGTGTCCCCTTCGTTGGGTTGCCAAAAACCTCGCCCCGGGCCGTCGACGTAGCGGTGCACGACGGTGCCTCGGATATAGGGTGGTTGGTTGGGCCTATAGGTTTTGGTCGTCGCTTCATTGACCATGCTCATGCGAAAAGCAGGGGATTCGTTTCGAAGCAGGTTGCCGACAAATTGAAGTGATATCTGCTCGCTGAAACCGACTCGGTTTCCCCCCCATCCAAATCCCTCGCCATCAAAGGATTCCGAATACAACCTTGGTAGCATGTAAAAGTAACCCACCGAGAAGACAAGCATCGTCAAGGCAAACGGAATGATGCTTGAGCGCCAACGGCTCGGGCGAAACTCTTGGTCGCCGCTTGAATTCGAAACGGAACCTACCGCAGTGAGAATCAATCCCGATTCTCCACGACTTACAATCTTCTCGACTCCGATCCAATGCAAAAATCGCGTAAGCAACGATGTCGATTCAGAATGGCTTTCATTGTGTCGTTCATAAGAAGCGTATTCGGAAAGTGCTATTAGAGCCGCGCTCCCGACAGCCAATACCGGTAGCATCATCAATCCATAAAGAACATTGTCATTGACCAAAGCTGCGACGACGAGTTCAAGTAGCAAGAATACACCCCACTGCTCGAATACGCGTTTCTCTTTCTTCTGAAAATACAAAGGTATCTGGACATAGACCAGCAAATTACCGACCCAAAGCAGTTGGTTCGAACGCATCTGTGTCGCATACTCATAGCCGGCAAGAGCGGCTCCAAAGATCATCCCCGCGTAAACGATGTAACGCGGCAGATGGATCAGTCCCAGCTTGTCGGTGCAGTAGTAAGCAGTGACTGCACAAGTACACACCAAAATAGGAAGATACCAAGACTCCTGACCCAAGCCCACCAAAAGCGATGCTATCGCTGAGAAAAGTACAAAGCAAAAGGACAGTCGTCGGAAGTTTTTTTGTTGAATCATCTTCTCTATGACCTTCGCAATCCAAGACCCAAGGCCATTTTGAGCCGATGGATGATCCAAAGCAACCCACCCAAGACAACCAGCAAAACAAATAATACCAAGAGTGCATTGCGAGCTGAAAACATCCAAAGGCTACACAGTTCCCAGGTCTCTTGCCATGTGAGCATCAAGAAGACTGTCGCAGAACTGAGGTAGGGTCCAAAAGGAGTACGGCTGTCCCCTGTGACCATTGCCTTGACCAGGACGATGAAAACGCCAAATAGAGGTGCCAAAAAGAATGCGAACCAAACGATCTGCCAGCCCAAAAAAGCACCAACCATGCTCATCAAAGTAACATCACCAAATCCCAATGCCTCTTGACCTAAAACCTCTCCTGCTACCATCCGGAATGCCCATACCAGCAATCCACCAAGCCACATTCCTAGAAGTCCGCTGACCAATCGCATCCAGGGCTGAGATTCCAGTAAAAAATACCCTAGGCAGATCAGCACCCAGCCAACGATGGTAAGAATCGTCATCGGCCAACGATTGATGCTACGTGTGTAACTGACCCAAGCATACTCGAAAGCCTTCATCCAACCACGACGAGTGATCCAACGAAAATCGACCAGAGAGGTACACCAGACAAACCAAGTCGCAAGGCAAATAATCAGTCCAAGACTGTTTCCTTGCTTCCATGATTCCGGAAAAACCTCTGGTGAGTTGGCGTGCAAAAAACGAGCCTCTTCAAACGGAGGACTCGGTATGCGTACTATTTCAATCCAATTCCAACCGACCAAAAAGGTTGACCCAAGAAGACCGACGATCGTCCCGGGGATCGTAATCCAATCGGGTATCGTCCACTCATCAAAATCGATGAATGTTGCAATCGTCAACAGCATGATCAGCAGGGCGTAGGCAACGAAGTGATTGAGCAGATAATTGCTGCCACTTAGTAATCTCGGTTGAGTGTTGCAACCTAGAACATAGTAGTACAGGGCGAGAAACAACCATGGAAACAGGATCTCGATGAGAAAAGGTCGGACCCAAAACCACCGCCCAAAAGCCCCTTGGTCGTCCTTGCGAAAAGATCGAAGTAGCCAACCTATCGCCGGAAGCCTCTCCCAAAGAGTCAAAGCCGTCGTCCCTTCGGGGCGAGTCTGCCAAGAGGAGATTCGAGGTGATTCGTAGGCCAGCGAGTAGATGCAGTGATTGATCAACAGACTCGCTAAACTTCCGATCCCAAGCAACAGGAAAGAAGTGCTCGGAGAGTCGAACATCGATGGATACTTTCTAGCGAGCTGCACCAACCGAAATAGATCTCAGCACGCCACCAAGATCACCCTGGCTATTATAAGGGAGAAGCCCTAAGGTTTCGTGCCTAGTTGCCTAAGATTTTTCAGGCAAGCTTTGCCACCAGGAAGTGATCTTCGTCGCGATCTGATCAGGCGTCATTGATCCGGCATCCACCACCAGATCGGAAAACTCTCGGTAGACATCCACCCGCTGCTGGAGAACCGATTCGATCTCCTGGATGACTCCCATGCCAGTAAGGCTCGGGCGAGGCGATCCCTCCGCTTGGTCTTTCGTTAGCCGCTGTGCTAAGATCGCAGGTGAACACTCAAGCCAAACGACTTTTCCTGAACTTCGAATCGCTGCTTGGTTTGCGTTTGCCAAAACGGATCCGCCACCTAGCGAAATCACCTGATCGGATTTGTGGCTGACCTGAAGGACAATCCTGCTTTCGATTTCCCGAAAAGCGGCTTCGCCATTACGCGAAAAGAAATCAGAAATAGGCTCGCGTATTTCGGCTTCGATCATCCGGTCGGTATCGATGCACTCAAAGCCCAGCCTTGCCGCCAACAAGGGTGCAACGGTGGACTTACCGCTAGCACGATAGCCGATCAGATAAAGATTACTCTGACCTCGCGACTGCTCACTCGATGCATTCATCTACAAGAGCCAGCATCAGTGGACACTAAGCGTTGATCGACTTGATCATCACTCGGGTGTACTTTTGACGGTGACCGGTTCGGGCATCGAAGTTCTTTCGACGACTGAACTTTTGAATGAAGACTTTCTTGCCCTGTTCGAGTCCTACGACTTCTGCCGTCACTTTGGCACCGGCAACGGTAGGTTGTCCAAGCTTCAGTCCGGCGTCTCCACCCACGGCAAGCACTCGCTCGAACTCGATGTTGTCGCCTGTCTCTGCCGTCTCACGAAAGTCGATATCAACGAGCAAACCTTCGGTTACTTTGTACTGTCTTCCGCCGTCACAAATAATTGCGTACATGGCCATCTGCGCCGATCCAATGAATGAAATTCCGAGCCTGTATACTCGGAGGGTAATTTTTCAGGGGTCAGAAGTCTAGTCGACCAAGCGAAAATCGTCGAGTCCAAATTTCGATTTATCGAACCTATACGGCCATCGTTAAAATGGGACTATCCAACCGTGGCCTCTTGGCTACATTTCCGCCATGGGAGAGCTCAATCCAGGACAAAGCGAAGCGGTCGCAACTCTTTCCGGCCCGCTGCTGGTTCTAGCCGGCGCAGGGACCGGAAAAACCCGTGTAGTGACCTTTAGAGTAGCAAATCTTATAAAGCACGGTACGCGACCCGATCGGATCCTAGCGGTCACGTTTACCAATAAAGCCGCCCTGGAAATGCAAGAACGGATCTCCCACCAATTGAAATTACCCAAGCGGGTTCGGCGAGGTCAACCTGCACCGGCTCGTCCGCAAATCGGTACTTTTCACTCCCATTGCGTTCAGATCCTCAAACGATGGACGGGTCAGTTGGGGTACCCAGACAAGTTCACGATTTATGATCGCAGCGATGCCGAGAGCGTCGCCAGAACCGTTCTGCGAGAGATTCGAGTTGCTGAAACCACGTTGTCGCCATCGGATTTTTTAAACATCGTCAGTCGTTGGAAAAATGCCGGCATTCGGCCTGAGAACGCCGATAGTGCTGCGACGAGCGACCAAGAGCACATTGCCGCCAGTGGGTTCCGTAGGTACCAGCGTGCACTGAAACTTCAGGCCGCCTTCGATTTCGACGATCTGCTTGTGTATGCCGAGCAACTGCTGACTGAGAATGACAAGATCCAATCGGACGAAGCAGGCCGATACGATCATGTCTTGGTCGATGAATACCAAGACACCAATGGGAGTCAGTACCGTATCATCAAGGCGCTAGCCCAGGGGCATCGCAATCTTTGCGTTGTGGGTGACGACGATCAATCGATCTACGGTTGGCGAGGGGCCGAAGTCCGCCATATCTTGAACTTCCGCAAAGATTGGCCGGAGGCCAAGGTCGTGCGGCTCGAGGAGAACTATCGCTCGACGGATGCGATTTTGTCGATGGCCAATCGGCTGATCGCATTCAATCGTGAGCGGCACGACAAAGTCTTGCGTCCAGCTAGACCCAATGGCAAACCGCCACGAGTGGTGCAGTTCCCCGATGAGAATGCGGAGGCCAAGGGGGTTGTTGACGAAATCGCAGATAGGCTCAATAGCGATAAATCTGTGAGTGCAGGTGATTTTGCAATCCTGTTTCGAACCAACGAGCAACCTCGCCCGTTTGAAATGGAATTGCGGAAGCGTAAGGTTCCTTACATGATCACCGGCACTCAGTCCTTCTTTGATCGCAAGGAGGTCCGCGACGTGTTGGCTTATCTGCGTTGGATCGATTCTCCCGACGACGAACTTGCCCTCTTGCGAGTGATCAATGTTCCGCCACGTGGGATGGGAGCAGGCAGTGTCGATAAGCTTCTCAAGGAGGCTGTCTCTCGATCATCGAGCGTTTGGAAGGTCATGCACGATGAGGCCTTTGTTGGGACGTTGCCAACGGCCGCTCAAGCTGGAGTCGCTAGCCTCAAGAGTCTTCAAAAGAAATACCAAGCACGGTTCGATCCATCGAATACGCATCCAGAGGATCCAACGGAGCCCATGACCATGGTCGAGGTGCTTATCAAGATGATCGATGAGCTTAAGTACCGCGAAGAGATCCAGCGCCTGTATGCCGACCCAGAAGAGTCGGCCATGCGGATCGGGTCCCTTGAATCGGTACTCAATGCAATCGCCCAGTATGAGGAAAGCGCAGCCGAGCCGGCGCTCGATGATTTCCTCGCGTCGATTGCACTTTCAGGCCGAGAATTCGGATCGGGCAAGGACAAGCAGCAAGGTTTAAATGCAGTCTCGCTGATGACCTACCATAGCGCCAAGGGACTCGAGTTTCCGATCGTTTACATGATCGGCATGGAAGAAGGAGTCTTGCCTCACCGCCGATCGATCTCAGGGGAGATCGATACGGTGGATGAAGAGCGGCGTTTGTGTTACGTCGGAGTTACGCGGGCCCAAGACGAATTGACACTGACGTTACCTCAGAGCCGATTCAAATGGGGCAAGCCACGTCCTACTTATCCGAGCCGATTTCTTTACGAGTTGACTGGGCAAGGGGATAATCCCAATCGGGTCAAAGCCATCCAAGCGGCCGCCGAAGAGGCCAAGAAACAAGGGCGATCTCGACGATAAGCTTTCGGAGCCTAAGTTGCCGTTTTACCCTTATCGCCGCTTGGCTGTAATCCATCGCTAATCTGACCCATCAGGCTTCTGTACTCCTCGACTCGCAGAAGCCCCATTAGAAAACGATGGGAAAGGATGTATTTTTGCAGTCGATTTGCGTCGTGCTTGCGATGTTCCGATCGATACTTGACCCTGCCGATCGAGTAGTTGTCTTCGAGATCCGCAAGTTTGACTTCCACCGCTATCGGATCGCTAGCGAGAGCTTCGATGTATTGAACATACGGAGTTCCTGGAGCATGCGTCAACCGTTTGACCGCTTCGACGACTTGGGGGCCAATGCCTGCTGATTCGAGCTCTTGTGCGCTGGTTGCTGTGTCTTCGAGGATGTCGTGCAAGACACCTGCTTGTTTGGCTTTCGGATCTTTGCAGTGCATCATCACACGTATCAAGTGGAGAACGTAGGGGGCACCGTCTGAGTCGCGTTGGCCACGATGCTTGGTCAGCGCCAAGCCTAATGCGTTTTCGATTTCCTGAGCGTTTTTTTCTTCGTCGTTCATCATGGCCAATCGTTTTGGGGGGTAGCAGCTGACTTCTTTGCAGTGGATTGCTTTGTTATAGGGACAGTCAACGCATTATAACCCTTCGGCTTTCACTCTCAAAAATACCTGAAGATCCGAATTCTCAAGATCGACTAGAAAGTAAGTCTCGTTTTAATCCGTTGATCGTATCAAAGTCGCACCAGTGACTTCTGGATGCACGGGACGTTTAATAAAGGGTTGGGAAATCCTCCAGAGGTTTTTGCTAGCTATTCGCCTGTTGGTTTTCTGCTTTTGTAGTTCACTGCCTGGTTTTGATGTCGAAATCATAGGCCCCGGTTCGGTACACTACCGCCGCCATGCTTCCGACAAAAATCAACCGACTCATCCTCTGGGATGTCCTGAAACTCTTCTTGGTCACGACAATCGGCCTTACGGGCCTGATCAGTGTCGGACTCGTCGGTCAGCAACTCATCAGCGAAGGTGTCGGCTGGCTAGCCCTGGTCCAACTACTCCCTTTTATCTGCATGATCGCCCTGCAAATCGCCGTTCCAGCGACGCTGCTTTTCTCGGTCTGTTCGGTGTTTGGTCGAATCTCGGCCGACAACGAAATCGTCGCTCTCAAAAGCGTCGGTGTCTCGCCCCTTCGAGTGATTCGCCCAATGATGATCCTCGGGCTCTTGGTCAGCGTCCCTGCTGTTTGGATCAATGACCTTGCAGTCTCTTGGGCTCAACCCGGGATGGAACAAGTCGTCCTGCGATCGATTAAAGAAATCATCTACAACCGGCTCAGAACTCGTCGTTCCTACGAGAACGATAAAGGCTTCACCGTCCACGTCCAAGAGGTTCAAGGGGACTGGCTGATTCGTCCGACCATCTTTTGCTTCGATGAAACCACCGGCAAACCTACCACCATCACCGCCGAGCGGGCGCAGATTTTCAAGGACCCAGACCAAGACCAACTCATCTTGGAATTGGTGAATTCCAAAGGCGAAACAAGCCAAAGCAACGCGACGCGATTCAACATCCCCGGCTCCGAACGCTTTAACATGAGTCTGAATCGAGCGTCTCAAAAAGGTGGTGACTCCGCTCGACCCTCCCAGTTTGCAATGAAGCAAATCCCAGCCGAGGTCGACAAACACTCGAAAGTCAACGATCGGATCAAGGAATCGATGGCCATCCAAGTGTCGATGGGACTGGGAATGGGGCGTTACAGTCTCCTCTCCGAAGCTAGCCTCCAGAGCATGATTGTCCAGATCGATGAAAACAAAAAACGACTTATTCGGCTCGAACTCGAACCCTATCGTCGATGGTCTTTCGGCTTCGCTTGCTTCTTCTTCGTTTGGATCGGAGTCCCATTTGCCATCCTCAACAAATCAGCCGATTATGCTTGGACCTTCGGCATGTGCTTTATCCCAATCATGCTCATGTACTTCCCTCTCTTTGGTCTTGCGCTCGATAGAGCCAAAGACGGGGCTTGGCCGGCAAGCACCCTATGGATCGGCAATGGGTTTCTGTTTGTCGTAGGGGCTTGGCTTAGGCACCGCGTGGTCAACTCGTAGACTCGTGTGTCTAAACGCCCCGTTTCTGGGCGGATTGCCAAGTTCGATCGACGGAGGATTTTGACTCGCTGAGCAAGTCGAACACTTCTTGCAAATCCTCTGCGATCGGAATGCCTCTTGGAAATGGATGCATAAAGATCTCGATCCAGCCACGGTAATCGCCCTTGATCAGTTCCCGAAATAGGGGCGTGAAATCCAGGCTTCCACGCCCAGGCAACTGCAACCTTTCGTCCTGCTTGGGCTGAGCCTGCATGCATCCTTTGCCGTGCTGCCAAGCATAGAAGACTTCGATGCACGGCAAAACATCCCGCACGAGCTTTTCAAGCACTTCCTGATTCTGCTCTAGATGATAGGGTGCAAAAGCAATCCCGAGTCGATCCGATGGTCTCATCTCGAAGAGCCATCGCATCGAGTCAGGAGAATCAAGCAGACTGCTTGCATGGTTCTCGATGGCGATCCTTACATCACATTCCTGCGCCAGTTCCAAATGTGGCTTAAGCTTCTCGGTAAACTCTCGAATAGATGACTTGAGTTCGACTCCTTGGAGTCCCTTTGGCCCCCCCGAACCGGTGACGATCGTTTGGCAGCCGAGTCTCTTTGCCAATCGCATTTCCTCAGCTAAACCAAAGGGGCCTAAGGGATACTGCGTCAAACAATCGAGCTTGCAATCATGCCTCGACAGCAACTCGACGAACTTCTCCTCGCCCATCTCGTTGAGTTGCTCTCGCTGATTGCCATGCACCTTGGGCCAGACATCCAGCGAGGTGATACTTAGTTTTTTCGCGATCGGCAAAATCTTGTCAAGTTCCGTATATCCAAACAGTGAGCTCGAAAGCAAATGCTTGGGCAGAGCATTCTCTGAGACTAAGTTGCCATCGGCCAAAAGCGGTAATCCATGGCCGAGTGCTCCCACCATGGTAGCAGCGATACTGCTTTCGTGAATAAATTGCCTTCGTTTCATGATTAACGAATTTCGAATCCTTTGCGTTGCTCTCTGGAAAGCAGTTCATTGGCCTGGTTGTCATCGATGCACGATTCATTTGCCGCATCCCATCGGATGGGGCGGTCGAGTCGGATGGCGATGTTGGCTAGATGGCAAGTCGTCACGCTACGATGCTGACTGAAAACGTCTGAGATGGTCGGCTTTTTGGTCGCTATGCACTCAAAGAAATTGTGCATGTGGCTGGTGATCGCATCGAGCTTGCCGCTTCGCAAAGGTTGCTCAAGATGGTCGTGCGCATAGGCTTTCCAATCTTGGCGATGAAGCGGTCGCGTTTGCAACTCCTCGACTGGCAAGCCTGTGATCTTGCCTCGGTTGACAAAGATGCGGCCTTGATCTCCCGTAAAGAGGATCCCATTATCACCTGTGTCGCTGATGTTCATGACCACGCCGTTTGCGTAAGTCACTCGGGCTTGAAAGTCCTCTGGGACGTTGTATCCACCCTGGATACTAGGGGGCTTGGCCGATCCTTGAAATTCCACCGGTAGCGAGTCGATTCCCCACTGTGCGATATCGATGTGATGAGCCCCCCAATCGGTCATCTGGCCGCCAGAGTACTCCCACCACCATCGAAAAGTATAGTGGCAGCGCTGCTCGACATAGGGAACATCTGGAGTTTGGCCTTGCCATAGATCCCAGTTCAAATGGCCTGGAACAATTCGGCTGGTAAATGGGCCTCCGGTGACGTTTTTTCCAAGCACCACATCGACTTGTTTGAGCTTGCCGATTCGGCCCGCGCGGATCAGTTCGACGGCCAATCGAAATCGCTCGTCGCTCCGTTGCCATGATCCGACTTGGACAACTCGACCTGTCTGCTCGACGATCTTGCAGATAAGCTTCCCCTCATCGACCGTGAGAGTCAAAGGTTTCTCGCAGTACACATCTTTGCCTGCCCTGCAAGCATCGATAAGCATTTGCGTATGCCAATGATCTGGAGCCCCAATCGTCACCACATCGACATCCTTGCGCGAGAGCAAATCCCCGTAATTCTCGCATGCAAACGGGGTGCTGCCAAAGGAGGCTTTGGCTTGGTCTCTCACATTCCGATCCACATCGCAGACTGCCACGATATCGCCAAAATTCTTCGCTTGGTTGGCGATCACCGTACCTTGGTAGCGTAGACCGATCGCACCGATACGGGGCCTTGAATTAGGGCTGGTGCTTGCCCCTGCAGACCGCGCAGATTCGGCAACATGGTAACCAAGGATCGCACCGGAACCTTTGAGTAGATCTCTGCGGGTAATCGACCGAGTTTCGGGTGATTTCAAGGAGGCTGACACTGGGCACCTGGGTCTGTACTTGTTCGAAGCCTTGATTACTGCTACATTTTTTGAACATCAAGCGAAGGACATCATAGTTTACACCAAAGCGGCAACGGATGCTTTGTCGCCTATCGATTGTTTATGGATGGCGATTCGAATCAGCGCGTCGTGTGGCTTTTGAACCACACCACTCTTCGAGAGTTTGAGGTTCCACTGCTTCGCTCTTTGGGGCTCGAAGTCTATTGTCCCAAACGATTTCCACGCAATCCGGATAATCGCAGCGCTTCGGTCAGTTATCAATTCGACGATTCACTAACCCTACCCGAATCGGAACTCGCGACGCTCAACGATTTCGATTTCTATTCAGAGCCATTCACCCCTCGCATTCGACAGATACTTAACGATCGTTTCGGCAGCATTATCGTCGCTTACATGTTTCCGATGTTCGAACAGGTGCTTGCAAGCTTTCGCGGTCGGATTCTCCTAAGAACTTTTGGATCGACCCATCCAACGTACACTTACTACAGTTTTGCTCGCGAAGTCGCATCGCCAGCCTTCGAACGTCTCGTCGCGCGATGCTCCCAGCGATTCTGGTTTGCACAAGCTTATCCGAATCTCAAAACCATCGAACCGCCACTGATTCAGCGTCGAAGCGTCGACCTGCCGCTGGGGCTCCCCGAGAGGGTCACTCGTCACCAAAACACGTGGGTCGGCGGCCAACCCAAGATACTTTTCGTTTGCCCCGAGATCGATACTTACCAAGAGAGCAAGCAGATCTATAACGAGTTCAAGTCCCACTTCGGAGATCTTGGACATGTCATCTGTGGTGCGCAGTCCAAGCCAACAACGGATCCGGCAGTCCTAGGTAAAGTGGATGACGAGACTTACTCGCAGTTCTTTCGCACCTGCAACGTAATGTTCTATCACAGCCGCTTGCCGCGTCACATCCACTACCATCCGCTCGAAGCTATCTGCTACGGGATGCCTGTGGTCTACATGCAGCAAGGCATGCTTGGCCAATTGACGGATCGCAAGTTGCCGGGAGCTTGCGAAACGATCGCTGAAGCTCGCGCGAAAGTCGAACGATTGATCGGCAAGCAAGATGCCTTTTTGTCCCAGCAGATTCGCGAATCGCAATCCGAGATCTACCATCTCTTTACCAAAGAGTATGCATTGGAGCGATGGAACAAGGAGTTTGTCCAAGGGATCCTGCAAAGACCCGTACTTGCCACCCAGCGCAGAGGCCAACTTGGGATTCTTCCTTTGGCAAACCACTCCTCGATCCGTAAGAGTTGCGAACACCTCATCGAAATCTGTGGACAGCGTGTCCGCTTTCGGCTTGGATCTCTCGACAAGTGGGATCCTCAATCGCAGACATCGAGCCTGATGCCTTTTGCTTGGAAAACTCTGTCGAATCAGCAATTGCGATACGTCCAGAGGCTCTCTGGGCATGCTCAGCGATGCAGCGAGCCGATCACTCTGGTTCCAGACGATGGCGTCTGCGATTTCATGGACTGCGATGCTTGGATCATCGTCGGAGATCGCTGCTGGGCACCGATCGCGCCGTTAAAACCCTATATATTTTACTACACACAACCTGCAGCTGGAGTCCCTCTGTCCAACTCAGTACAACGTTGGACAGCGCAATCGCTCCAAAATGCGCATGCCGTTTTGGTGGATACCGCCGAGGATCGAGACTTACTGACGAAAGAGTATGGCATTTCGCAGGACTGGATTTTTCTTGTCGATGAGAATTTTAATGGAGAGGACTTGTGGCGGATCACCCAGAACATCCCATGATCGAAGATGGGATTTTCTTGGGTTACGACAAGAATGTCCCACTCAAAAACGAAGGGCTTGGCCGTCTTCTGGCCTACCTTGTCTCCGGATGGGTCAAGCTGCCGGATCGCAAGCTCACGATCGCTTGCCCTTACTGGCTGGTCAAGGATCTGCAGGCATTGCTCTTGGATCATGGAGTTGCTTCGGAGAGTTACCAATTGCTACGCACCAGTGAACCATGGTGGCGCAAGATCCAATTGCGACTCAAGGAGTACGAGCGAAACATCAGGCCGGGGGTTCATCGCATTCGAGCCCGCTTGCGCGGCGAAAGCCCGCCCGCGATCGATTCGACCCATCGCACTTGGTTTGAACGCATCTTTTTGATCGATCCGCAACGTTTGGCCAATGCGAAAAGTTGGCAATCAGGACTCCTCGAAACGCTGAAGTTGTTGGTATTCGTCGCCTTAATCTTCTGGCTACTTCGAGTCCTTTGGCCTGTGATCTTGATCCTGCTGGTCGTATTCGTGGCATACAGGGCTTGGAGAAAGTACCGCAAAAAGAATAAAGCCGAACTGCCTGCAAACGCCAAACCTATCAACGTTAAAAAGGTGCTGCGTAAGCAGAAACGGAGACATAAGCGATACGTGCAGGAGGTCGGGCAATTGATCAAGCAGATCAATGAGCAACAGCAAGTTAGGCACTGGCTGGTTCCGACCCCTTTTTGGCCTGAGGCCAATCGCATCGAGCATGCCAAATCGATCGTCTGCCCTGATTTGGTTCTTCAGCAGTTCCCACTGCGATTTTCCGACCCGTCGACCGAACCAATCTACGCTCGCATTCTCGATACTTTGCAAAATGCGCAGAAGCTTATTTGCTACAGTGATGCGATTCGAACCCATCAATTGGTCGAGGGTGTTGGGTTATCCCCTGAGCAAATCGATGTGATAGGCCATGGAAGAGTCGAACTAGGCGAGTTCCTCAAACTGGGCAAATCGGTCCCGGACCAAAACACGCAGAAGCAAATCGCTTTAGAGTTTCTAAGATCTTATCAACGAACCTCTCTTGCCGACGACCCGTATTGGAGTCGTTTTGCGTGGGACAAGTCAACCTTTGTTTTTTATTCCTCGCAAGCGCGAGGGCAAAAGAATATTCTTTCGCTTCTGCGGGCCATCGAGATCCTTCGGCATCGTTCCAACATACCGATCCGATTGGTGCTGACCTGCGAACGATCAGCAGGCTCAGATCTCGATTTGTTCATCACGGATCATCGACTCGATGCTTGGGTTCTGTTTGCACCTGGAGTATCGAATCAAGTTCTTGCGTCCCTTTACTGCTGGGCAAGTTTGGCCGTCAATCCGACCCTTTTTGAAGGTGGCTTTCCGTTCACGTTCACCGAAGCCTACTCGGTTGGCACCCCATCGCTCCTGAGCGACATTCCAATGGTTCGCGAGAAAATCGTCGAGTCAAACCTAAAGGATAGGATGGTCTTCGATCCGCTTGATCCTCAAGACTTGGCCAACAAGATCCTTTGGGGAGTCGAACACCGTGAGGAATTGATCGATGCTCAGCAAGGTCTCTTCGACGGAATTCCCAAGTGGGAGATGGTCGCAAAGTGTTATTCCGATTCGCTCCGTAGGTTATCCAAGTGAGGATGCGGTTCGATTAGCTTGCCGGTAGCGACTGCCCCTTGCGATGCTGCTTGATCGCCTGCACGGCGAGTCGTCGAAGTTCGATCGCATCACCTACCTCTGAGGAAAGGCTCGCGGAGCGACTCAGAAGTTCGTCCATCTGCTTGGTAGGTAGCCACAGAACCGTCACATCATCATTGGCCTTGAGTGTGATCGCATCGGAGGAGGATCCGGCGGTGAGACTATCACCGAAGCACTCGCCGGGCCCGAGTTTCGAGACGACCATTTCTTGGCCATCGTTCGACGGAAACAAAAGCGATATTTCGCCTCTGAGAATCAAGGCTCCGCCTTCAAACGGTTTGGCAGGAGAGTGTATGATTTCCCCGGCAGTGTATTCCCGGATATGGAGGTCCGCAACATCGGACGGTTGCAAGGAGGCCTTGAAGCGAGGTTGCTCGTTGAGCCATTGAGAGGTCGTTCTTTGTGGCTTGCCTGGGTTTTCACCCGGCTTGTATTCCATTTGGATCGGGAACGGGATGGTCAATCCCTCTCGGCGTGCCATGTACCAAAGTCGTGTCATCACCTCGTCTCGCGTCGCACCGAGGGTTTCTTGTCTTTCCACCGTGAAGATCATTCGATAGATGATCGAAAAATCAGCATAATTGACCGTGCGCACCAAAGGTTCAGGATCCTTTTTGACCCCAGGGGTGCTCAGGAGCAGATCCATAAGCAGTTGCTTGACTTTGCTGGGTGGATCGTCGTAGCTGAAACCCATCTCGACGATTTCTGTGCGCTGCGGAGTTGGTCGCGAAAGATTGCTGAAGGCCCCTTTGTACAACGACACGTTAGGAACGACTCGAATCTCGCGCGTAGGGGTTTCGATGTGAACCGATCGCCAATTGATCTCGGTGACTTTTCCGGTCACACCGTCGACGGTGACCCAATCCCCCACATTCAATGGCCGCTCGAGCAGCAGCATCAATCCCGATACGATATTGCCTAGGGGCTCTTGGAGTGCAAGACCGATGACGATCGAGCCGAGCCCCAAAGCGGTCAGTGCACCTTGGATCTCCATACCCCAAACTTTGCTGTAGATGACCATCGCACCGACAGCTACCAAGAGCGCTTGCGCTAGATCACGAAAGAGTTTCGGCACCCGTTCACCGAGGGATTTTTGGGATCCCATGCCAAAGACAACGTCGTTGACGACCCCCAGGAGTGCAAACAAAAAGGTTACCCAGAAAATGGTTTCAATCCAACGCATCGCGCTGTGCTCGGAGGATAAACCCAAAATCCAATTCGCGAACAAAAGTGCAGCCAATGCCGGCAGAACAAGATTGCGGAGTGTTCGCAGGTTCTTTGCCAGCGGATTGGATCTTCGCTCAAGAGCAGCGATCAACTCATTGAGGATCAGCAATCCGATTGGAAAACCGACCGCCAAGGCGATGGCTTGCCAGATCGGCAAGTTTGAAAGATCGCTCAAGCTGTTCATGTGGATACCTGCCAAGCTTCGATTGGGGAACGTCCTTCAAGTTCGACCTGCACGGGGCCTTCGAGTTGGAACTGGTCTCCGATTCGATCCCGAACCGATTGTGTGACACGGATCGATGAGGCTCCTTTTCCAACAGCCAGTTTCTTTGCGATCGTGACGGTATCGCCCCAAAGATCGTAGAGGAATTTACGGCGTCCAACGACACCACCGACGACCGGGCCGGAGTTGATGCCGATCGCCACATTGAGTTCTGCCTTGAAGTCTCGATGCGAATGAGCGACGATTCGTACTACCTCTTGTGCAAACTGGGCCATACGCCGAGCGTGATCGGGTCGTGTGACTGATAGACCGCAAACGGCAAGATAGGCTCCACCGATCGTTTTAACTTTTTCGATCCCGTATTTTTCGGCAGCTTCGTCCAGCGAGCCAATTAAATCTCCAAGCACACTCAGGGCTTTGCTTTCGCCCGCTTCACGACTAAAGTCTTCCAAACCGATGAGTTCCGCGAAGAAGACCGAGACATCGGTGAACTGTTGGCTGGCCCGTTCGTCCCCTTCGCGTCGCTGTGCGATGGCCGAAGCAGGCAGGATACTGCCCAGGAGTTCCTCGTTCTCACGGATCTGTTGTTCGAGTTTCTCCGTTTGAGTTTTGATGCTTCGGGACATGTTGTTGAAGACAGTGCCGAGTTCACCGAATTCGTCTTTGGTTGCCACCGGGACTTGGACATCCGTTTCACCGGATCCGAGTCGGCGTGCTCCCTCGATGAGTTGTCGCAAAGGGCGAATCATCCAATTGGAAAATAGCAGAGCAAGAAGGCTGCTCAGCAAGGCCATGGCACAGGCCGTCATCAGGACCTTACGTCCAAAGTCTCGGATCGGGCCGTAGGCTTCATCGGCATCGATCTCGGCCAATACGCCCCATCGAAGCGAATCGAGCTCGATCGGGCCATAGGCACTGATGACCTTTTTGCGGCGATAATCGTAGTCCTCCATGATGCCGCTTTCTCCGTTCAAGGCTTCTCTGGCTGGCTTGGTTTCGACAGGCAAAACCCCCAAGACATTCCCCTGTTTTTCGATTTGATTGACGATCGGTTGGGGAACGTTCATCTCGCGTAGTTCGGAAAGAAAGCTCTTCGGATCGGTCATCATGAATCGACTTCGACTGCGCATCGTCAAGTCCGGTCCTACCAAGTAGCACTCACCGGTTTCGCCCAGTCCCTCTTCACGCCACTTTCCTCCGCCTGTCATGAGCAAGTTGAAACTATCGACCGGGAATTGCAGGGCAAGAATACCGATGATCTTCGATCCGTCGAAGATCGGACTCAATGCAAAGGCCATGGGCAACCCAAGGCTAGGACGATACGCTTCAAAGTCAGCTATTTTGTACGCGTCGCGATCTTGGGCCGATTGAAGCTCTCTAGCTTTGCGAGCCAACTTGGTATTGCTGTAAGGGCCGGTTTCAAGGCTAGTGGCAAATTCACTGGTCTTTGCATAGCTGTAGACGATGTTGAGGTTTCGCGAGTCGATCAGCAGGATGTCTGCAAAGCCAAAAATATTGGCGGCCCGGGCAAAGCTCGGATGGAGTTGCTCGTGAATGGCCCGATAAGAGCTCGTATCTCCAGTGGCATCGATCAACAGCGACTTGGATTCATAAGGATGTGGGTTTGCGGCCACATAGTGGTATTGAAGATAATTTGATATTGGATTTGAAGGGATGTACTGCTCGACGAGCGGCTCGGTAGTGATATGCTCCTTGAGCTTTGGAATAAATGTCTTGGTGTAAAAGTCTTGGACTTGCTGCGACTCTTCAGAACGCAAGGGAGCTTGTTCGAGGTCGTCGTAAGCCTTCGCGAAACTTTTCATTCCTTCGAGGACAATGCGGCTGTCGGACATCGAGACGACCTGATCTCGCAGCGACTCGAGTCGCGTCTTGAGCGCGGTCGTTTTCGCGACTTGGATGCCCTTGAGTTGGTTTTGTACCGATTTTTCAAGCGAGGATTTTCCAGTCACATAACCGATCCAAGCCATCACAGCCAAGGCGCTCAGTGCGACCAGCAACAATAGCAGGATCATCTTGGATTGGATGCTAAGTCGATTGAATCCGAACATGGAGGTTCTGTCTGAAACGTGAAGGTTAAGTATCAGTGAGGCTACTCGAAGCTGCGTCCAAAGGATATCTTAGCGATTCCTCAGAGCTTGTCGGAATAAATTACCCAGACGATATTTTCGGTCAAGAAATGCCGAGTTTTCTAGCATCAACGATTTTAGCGGTAGGAATCAACCCATGATGGCCCTTGGATCGAGCCTCCTTTTCAAACTGAGTTGTGTAGTTTTACTGCTGGCCCCATGGTCAAGTGGCAAGGAGTCCCCTGGGGCAGGAGTTGACGACCCCCAATGGGATTACCAGGAATTCGAGTTGCTCGGATGGCGGTTGCATATCCGCAAAGAGCTCCGAGAGTCCGAGCCGGAAAAGCTTGAAAAGGCCCTGGAGATACTTCAAAAGCAACTTGAGGAAATCGCCAGTGTGCTTCCTGGGCCCGCCGTCGAAAAACTTCGTAGGATCCCTTTATGGCTTTCGCCAGTTTATCCCGGCGAGCAACCCAGGTGTGAGTACCACCCAGGTGCCGGTTGGCTCAAAGAACACGGTCGAGATCCAGCGATGGCAAAGGGGATCGAATTTTCCAACATAGGGATCTTTGAAGCCGAATATCGCAGGATGCCAAATTTCGCCCTACACGAATTAGCCCACGCTTATCATGATCAATTCCTCGATCAAGGGTTCTCCAATCCGCAGGTTGCAGAGGCTTATCGCAAATCCAAGGACTCAGGCAAATACGAACAAGTCGAGCAACGGTTTGGAGACGGCCGATCGACCAATACCAAAGCTTATGCGATGAGCAATCCTGCAGAGTTTTTTGCCGAATCGACGGAAGCTTATTATTCAACCAACGATTTCTTTCCCTTTACAAGAGAGCAACTTGAAAAACATGATCCGCAGATGGCCGAACTCCTGGGCAAACTATGGAGTCCAAAGCAGCCTTAGATCGTTGGCCAAAAGACCAGGTTGTGGTGATCGGATAAGGTGCTCTATGGCAGATTTCTCGATTGCGATCTGATACAATCGATCTAACCCGCCGAGATCACCCCACCTGCTTTCGCATCGAGTTTGCAATGGCCATCCGTTGGATCCGTGGATCCGTAAAGAAAAGAAAAGTCTGGTCTGATGGGCTCTTTACCTTGACGGTCGATTGCCCAGGAGTAGCTCCGTTCGAACCGGGCCAGTTTCTTCAAGTCGGGCTGCAACTCGATGAAAAACATCTGCATCGTCCCTACTCGGTCGCTTCGCCGCATGGCCAAGAACTTGAATTCTTCATCGTGCGTGTCGATAACGGGGAGCTAACTCCAAGGCTTTGGAATCTTGAGGTCGGCCAAAACATCGACGTGTGCGAAAAGGCCACTGGCAGTTTCACACTTAGCCATACTCCTGTTGCAAAGAATCTTTGGTTGCTGGCCACCGGTACCGGACTTGCTCCGTATATCGCGATGCTTCGCGATCCGAAAACATGGGAAACCTACCAGCGAATCATCCTGGTTCATGGTGTTCGCTACCTTACCGATTTGGCTTATACCGAAGAACTCGAGGAGCATCACAAAGCACACCCTGGACGATTGGTCTTTATACCCGTTGTTTCTCGGGCACTTGCCGTCCAGGGTTTCCAAGGCAGGATCACACAAGCCATTGAAAGCGGTCGACTTGAAGAGCTCATCGGGACACCACTGAGCCCGGACTCTTCGGCTGTGATGATGTGTGGCAACCCACAGATGCTCGACGACGTCGAAGCTCTGCTTAATGCCAGGGGGATGCGTAAGCACAAACGCAACGAACCTGGTCACTATGTCGTCGAAAGGTACTGGTAGGATCTCATGTTCAGCAATCCCTACAAACCATCATCCACGGAATCTTATGAGATTGATCGCCAGAAGAGCGAGTTTGGTAGTTCGGAAAACTCCACGGGTGTGTTATCGCGGCGAACGATCTTTATCTGCATCCTGCTGTTGTTAGCATCGGCTGTTAACTACATGGATCGCCAAACGCTGGCGGTGACCGCCTCACGCATCAAATCCGAATTCGATCTCGATAATGTTCAATACGGACGAGTCGAAGCGGTCTTTGGATACAGCTTTGCATTCGGCTCGATCTTTTGGGGGTTACTGGTCGATCGCTTTTCGGTGCGATGGATTTATCCGATCGGACTCTTGGGTTGGTCGCTCATGGGATTTCTGACCGGTTGGGCGCGGGATTACGACGAGCTCTATCAATGCCGTATGCTGCTTGGCGTTTTTGAATCAGCACACTGGCCCTGTGGGCTCAAGACGACCCAAGCCTTGCTCAGCCGGCATCGTCGCGCGATGGGAAACAGCGTCCTTCAAAGTGGCACATCCATCGGTGCAATCCTGACTCCGATCGTGATGATCGCCATCTTAACTGACGAGCCTGGGAGTTGGCGGGTGGGTTTCCAGGGGATTGCGATTGTCGGAGCTTTGTGGGTCTTTCTTTGGCTCTACATCGTTCGCGACGGTGACTTCGTCATCCAATCTCCAGCGGATCCGGAGCTTTATCAAACTCGTTTTGGTTACCAATGGTGGCACGACATATTCACACGCAAGTTTGCGATCGTTTTGCTGATGATTATCTGCATCAATACGATGTGGCAAGTCATTCGGGGTTGGCTTCCTTTGATCATGCAAGAGAACTATGGGTTCAGCGAACGACAGACGTTGATCTTTAATTCACTTTGGTACATGGCTACGGACTTGGGGTGTTTCGCCTCGGGTGTCATTGCCTTGACGATGGCAAACAGGGGTTGGTCGGTGAAATCCTCACGATTGCTATCGTTGCTTTTGGGAGTTTCTTTTTTTGCATCGATCATCGCAGTACCCTTTTTGAATCATCGCATCCAAGCCACGGCCACAGTACCCGCAAGCGGTATTACCAGTACCAACAGCGGCACGTCTGTCACGGTGCAGAAAGCTCATAGGACTTGGGCGGATAAAGCGAAAGCTTTTTTCAATCTCAAGCCTCCTCAATTTGCGATGCTTGCGATTTTGCTGATCTCTGGAGCAGGTGCGCTGGCAATCTTCCCCATCTACTATTCGTTTGCCCAAGACGTCTCGCCCATGCATCTAGGCAAGGTGACATCGGTATTAGCCACCGGTGGTTGGTTGGCCTCTTCCGCTGCACACCCTTGGTTCGGCTGGTTGCAAGAACAAACGGGCAACTACGACATTGGACTTTTTCTCATCAGCATTTTGCCGATTTTTCCGTTGATCGCACTTTACTTGTTTTGGCCTGATGACACTAAAACCCAACTCGAATAAATAGGATCCAATCATCATGATTCGTCGCAGAAGTTTTATGGCTGGATGTGCAGCCACAGCAGCTTATGCCAGCACTGGAGTGTTTCCTGGGAGTGCTCAAGCACAAGAGCCTCGCAAGAAGGTAGCGTTTCTAGGAACGGTCGTTTTTCAACACTCCCATGCGCAGCATTTTCTTGACCGGCACTGCATGGGTTATACCTGGGGAGGCCAGTGGCAAGCACCTCGATTCGATGTCGCATCGGTCTACATCGAGCAGGAGCAAAAGCAAAATGATTTAGCCCAGCAAAGGATTGAAAAGTACAAACTCAAGCGGGTGCCGAGCATCGCCGAAGCGCTGACGCTCGGGACTAGCAAACTGGCTGTCGATGGGGTTGTCGTCATCGCTGAACACGGGGATTACCCGAGCAACGAGAAAGGACAGCGTCGCTATCCTAGATACGACTGGTTCAAGCAGATCGTTAAAGTTTTTGAACAGACAGGGCAAAGTTGCCCGGTGTTCAATGACAAACATCTCTCGACGGTTTGGTCTGAGTGCGTCGAGATGGTCGAGGATTCCAAGCGGCTGAAGTTTCCGTTTTTGGCTGGATCGTCGTTGCCGGTGACTTGGAGATTCCCTTCGATCGACATGCCTGTCGATACGCCTCTCAAGGAGAGCGTGTGTGTCGGTTATGGAGGGGTCGACAGTTACGACTTTCATGCGCTCGAGACGGCTCAGTGCATGTCCGAGCGGCGGCGAGGAGGTGAAGTTGGAATATCCTCGGTCACAGCGCTCAAGGGTGATGCGTTATGGTTGGAGATGGAGAAGTCGTCGCGTGAAGATACTCGCAAATTGTTTGTCGCAGCGATGACGCGGTCTCACAATTTGCCCGTCGAAGGAGGATTTCCGACGGCTCCAGTGACTTATGAATGGGCCAAGCGTGTCATGGGCTCGACGATAGGGTATTTCATCGAGCATCGGGATGGCTTTAGAACGACGATGTTTCTGTGCCCGATTCAGGACTTCAACTATGCAGGGATGCGATCGGACAATGGACAGATCATTTCGTGCCAGATGTATTTGCCGATGCCGACCCATGGATCGACAACTGCGGATTTCTTCAACCCGCTAGCAAGACATATCGAAACCCTCGTGCTTGAGGGCAAGACACCTTATCCTGTCGAGCGAACTTTACTCACTAGCGGAATGGTGATCGGTGGAGTCGAGTCGCTTGCGGCTGGGGGTGCCAAGTTCGACACCCCGCAGATGCAGGTTGTTTATCACAACGGCAACCCTCCTGCCTTTTGGCGAGAGTAATACTTAAAACCCAACCGCTGATGAACGCGGAGGTCAGGACCGCTGATGAACGCTAATAAACGCTGATAGGAAGTTTCTTCAGGAATTATCGTGGCTGAGAGTTTTTGCCACTGGTTCTCTTCGTACTCGTACTCAGCCTCGCGGTACTCGTACTCGAAGGGATATGTGTGATGTAGTTGACATAAGTGCCAACTATCAAAGTTCCAGCGTCCTTATTGGGCGATCGACTTGAATCGATTCAGTCGTTTCGAGCACGAGCACAAGCACGAGTACGAGCAGCACGAAGCCCAGCACGAGAAAACCGAGTCGTTACCCACTAAAATCCCAGAAAGACAAAAAGCATTTATAGTCTCTTGCAATTAACCGAGCGACTAGGGTTTCTTGGTCGGACTGGCTACTGGAGTATCGGCCGAGTCCTTGGTCTTCGGATCCTTGGCCTTTGGATCCTCGGGCTTTTTGGCGGTAATCACCGGTGGCAGTTCTTTGCCCTTAGGAACGAACTTGATCGAGATGCTGTTGACGCAGTGGCGGGAGTCCTTCTTGGTCATCTTTTCACCGTTGAAAACGTGTCCAAGGTGCCCACCGCAATTCTTGCAGGTGATCTCGATGCGTTGTCCGTCGGCGTCAACTTCTCGATGAATCGAATCTTTGATTTCGTCGTCGAAAGCAGGCCAACCGCAACCGCTGTGGAACTTGTCGTCGGACTTGTAAAGCGGGTTGTTGCATCGCTTGCAAATGTAGGTGCCTTCGACGAAGTGATCGGTGTATTTACCGGTAAAAGCGTACTCGGTGCCTTTGTTGAGCAAAACCCAACGCTCTTCAGGTGTTAGCTTGTTGTATTCGGGTTCGTCCATTTTGTTCCCTTTGCTTTTCGACGATTTAGGATTCGACTGTCCCCCACGTCCAACGACGACTTTGGCAGTCTCCTTGCCCTCCTCGGTTTTGCCCTTTGTCTTGCCAGCGTCTTGGGCCTGATTTTCTTGTGTTTTTGCTGGAGCGCCTGCCACGGCGCCCAAGGGGGATTTCCAAGCCAAGACGGCTAAGAGCGACACCAGGGCGACAGGAAGCAACCAAGGTAGTTTTCCAAAGTAGCAACACGACGGGTTCGATTGCATGATAACCTCATGGAAAGGGAGACTGCCGACGAAGTTCAAACAAAATACGATCGCCATAGTATACCCAAAGCGACAAGAGCGGGCACGTCGAACTTATGTGCAAGAGGACTTTGGCCGCTTAAAAAGTCTTCGACGGCCCGCTAGAGCAGCAAGCCACAATAGAGCTATGGCACTCGAAGCCGGCTCTGGGACGGCCGAATTAGGCGTTTGACCGAGCACCAAAATATTCGGTGCGAAGGTGGTATTGAAGGAGGTACTCCAAGGGTCGAAGGTTGATCCACCGCCCGGGCCGCTTCGACCGGCAACCCCTAGGTGCCCTCCCTGCCGTCGGCTTGCATACCAAACGTAGGCGGAGGTTGATACGCCATCGAGTCCGACCCAATAAAGAGTTCCTGGGGAGAGCACTGTCGAACCGGTGGCCTGAGCCATGATTTGAGGGGCCGCCGGGTAGAGGACCGTGTTTCCAGGGTTTGTATTGACGTTTCGCATCGCAATACGCTCTAGGAGGGCCCCAGGGGAATTGCTTGAGTCTGCATATACATTAACATCAAAATCGCCGTTGAAGTAATTGATATATGGTGCATTCGAGCCGCCTTTGACGTACACGCCGATCGAATCCAATGCGACAGGGCCTGTACTGGATACCAAAATCTGGACGGCGATCTCCTGTCTTGTGACCAAGTAATTCATGCTTTCGTGGTAGACCATATTTCCGCGAACTGAATACCATGCTCCTCCTTCATAGTGGATTGGATCTCCAAGATTGGAGAAAATCACTGCGGCAGAGACTGAGGGATTTGGGCAAGATAAACTGGCAAACAGCAATAGCCAACACATTGAATTAAGTGTTTTTCGAATCGAAAAAATTTGGACTGGCATCTTCTACTCCTGGAGGAATCAAGCAAATTGGTTGTAACGATTCGCCGGGGTTATTAGACTCAAAGCAAGTTTTTTCATAATCGGCGAGCCCTCTATAGGAGTAATGCCCATCCATGCATGCAAACGACATGGCAAACGAAAAAATTTCGTGTGTACTTCCGCCAAATCACTGCGACATGCAAAGAGATCTTTGGCTAGATCGACTGAGAAACGGAGATGCTCAAGTATCTGGCGAGATCATTCGTCTCGTTCACGCTCCATTGATGGAATTGGTTCGACGTAGATTTCGAGGCCCAGGTCGACATCGCAGCGACCCGGAAGATGTTGTGCAATCGGCCTTTCGAAGTTTTTTCAATGGTTTAATGGCTCGTCAATACGCACCGTCGGACTCGAATGAACTGTTGGCACTGCTTGTTGTCATCGCGATGCGAAAATGCCATAAATCCAATCGTTATTGGTCGGCACAAAAACGATCGGCTCGTCACATCGACGATCGCTTGGATATCCAACAAGTTGCGTTGGCTCCAGACACGGAATTCGAGTTGCAATTTGAAGATATCCTCACGCAGATCTCAAGCGAACTTACCGCAATAGAGCGAGAGATCTTTTCGAATGTTTTGGAGGGGTGGAGCGTCGAGCAGATCGCCCACCGTATTGGACGCTCTGAAAGGACTGTGCAGCGAGTAAGCAAAGGGATTCGCGAAACGCTTCGTTCTTACTTGGGCTTGAGCTAAGCCTAACGCAAATCATGATTACTAAAAACACATCTGATCTTGGACTCAGAATCCGTGAGACTCTCGACCTTGAAATCACCCTCGAGGATTATGAGTCTAGGATCCAGCATGATACCGAAATGACACTTCGAGGTTGGATCGATCAACTTAACCTAGGAGATGATTTGCGCAAGCGGATGATCGAAGAATCGCTTCATATCGATTTGGAAATAAGGCTAAAACGCGGCGAGAGGTTTAATTTAGGCAGTTACATGAAAGCGTTTCCGGAGATCGAACCACATAGTGCGTGCTACGCTGAACTCCAAGAACTCTATCATCGAATGAGCCAGACTCATACAGAGGCGTGTTTCGGTCATTTTCATGTATTCGAGCGGGTTGGCGAAGGTGCATTTGGAACGGTTCATCGCGCTTGCGATTTAAGGCTTTCAAGAATTGTCGCGCTCAAGAGACTCAAAGGTCCCTTGGATGCTCATGGGGACGTGTTACTGGCAAATCAATATTTTATGAGAGAAGGCAGGTTTGCAGGTAAGTTGCACCATCCGAACATTGCCACTGTTTATGAAGTTGGGCAATTCGATCAGCAGGCCTACATCGCTTACCGTTTTATTCATGGCGGCACACTCTCAGAGCGAATTGGACAAGGTTCCCTTGAACCTCTTCTGGCAGCAACGATTGCTTTTCAATTGGCCGACGCTCTCGTTCATGCGCACCAACAGGGTTTGGTGCATCGCGATATCAAGCCTTCGAATATTCTTATGGAGACACCGAGTCGACCAGTATTGACGGACTTTGGATTAGCCAAGGATATGCACAGCAATTCAAATCTCCACCAATCCAGCGGCATCGTCGGCACATTAGCTTATATGGCACCTGAACAACTTGGAGCAAGGAACCCCGTAGATCATCGCGTCGATCTTTACGCTTTAGGCTGCTTGCTCTACGAAATGATGACCTCGATACCGCCTTTTCGGGGCACCTCCGAGGATGTTGTTGTAAAGATTTTGAACCAGGAACCTCTGTCTCCACGGAAATTGGATCGAAACATCCCAAGGGATCTCGAAACGATATGTCTTAAAGCTCTTTCCAAGAACCCCAAGGATCGTTACGAAAATGCCGCGAAACTTCGCGACGATCTCCAAGCTTTTATCGAAGGTCGCCCTATCGGTGCTCGACATCCCAGTTGCATAGGCCTTTTCGCAAAAGCCATTCATCGAAGTCCACTGACGGCCTTTTTGACCATAGGACTATTCGCAGTTGTATCGATCACGATCAGTAGTTTTTGGAGAAATCAACAATTGGAACTGCGACGGCAAAGCCATATGCAGCAGTTGTTTGAGAATTCGGAAACCACACTCAAGCAGGTCACGAGTTTGGACACCAGCCATGTGGATAGTCTCGACCAAGCGGCTTTGGTCGAATTGCGAAGAAAAAGGCTCCGTCTTATCGGTCAGCACTATCAGCGATGGCTCGAGAGTGACCAGGAACAAACGCATTCGATCGTCGCTCTATACCATCTTGGTGATATCGAGAGATTGTTGGGGAATTGGGATTCGGCGATCAATCATTTGAGAAAAGCGACGCAAATTTCCCGCGAAATCGCCAATCGCCAAAAGCCCAACGAACAAATGATCTCAATCCACCAATCCGCACTACGACTCCTGAGGGATAGCCCAGAAGGATTCGTGAGTCTCAGCGAAAAATGCGATATCGCCTACGAGGTCTATCGATTGGGTACGACATCTCAAAAGGATTTTGATCGGGTTCGCGATACAGTTAGCCTCTCAGGGCTTCTGATGCGAAACCAAAGTCCATATCAAGCCGATAAGTACTACCAAATAGCTAACGAGCAAATCGATTCTTTGCCGAACACTGTCGCTATGGACTATGAAAAACTTTTTGCACTTGGCAAGGTCACGATGCGACTTGGAGAACGTAGCCGAGCTTTGCAACTTCTGATGCAACTGGTCGAGTCTCCAGACCAAGTCCTTCCCACGAACCTTTCCTGTCGGCAACTCGATGCAGAGGCAAGCCATTATATCGCGGGCTTACTCAGAACTGAGAATCAAGCCCAAGCTTTAGACTACGCACTGAGAGCCCAGCGAGTATGGATGCGGTTCCTGAAAGATCGACCTATCGATAACCTGGGCGTAGCGATGTTCAAAGAATTCGATCTGCGGATACAACTCGGGCACAACTGCAACCTTCTAGGTGGACTCTATGGTGATCTCCAAGAGGAGTCCAAGGCAATTGATGCGTTCGAAAATGCCGTCGTTCACTATCGATCCATAATGGAGTCGAACGCAAGGGAGATACCTGGATCGATCAAAAGAGGCTTGGGCAACGCATTGCATAGTCTCGGAAGAATCCAGCGGGAGTCGGGGCAACCGCAATTGGCCACGCATTTCTTTAAGGAGGCCCTAGCTGTCCGCAATGAACTGATCTCCACGGTGGTCAACCCGCCCGATCGCGATCTTCAAGATGCTAAGAACACGGAAGAAATGCTTCGACTTGCGATTCTCTTTGCTACCAAGTCCATGTAATTTCCAGTCGGTACGTTACTTCAACGACATAGCAGCCGCAACGGATTGGCTCTGATGGATCTTGGCCAGCCATCCGATCGCTTGCTCCATGACCGACTGATCGACTTGGTGAACCGTGTGAACTTGGCCAACCCCCTTGAGCATCGTCAAAGTCAAGCGGCCACCCAAATGCTGGCGGAATTCCTCAAGGCCTTCGAATACGGTATTCGATGCCAACGCGCTATCGTAGATCGGCAGATGCAAGTCCAAGAGAGCCTGTACTGCGCTGAGAGCATCCTGGCGGTCTAAACCGAACATCAAGTGCGAATAAAGCGTATCGAGAGCCACTCCGATCGAAACAGCCTCACCATGGCGAAGTCGATATTGGGTGATCTGCTCGAGTTTGTGGGCCGACCAGTGACCAAAGTCCAATGGCCTGGCTTCTTGCATCTCGAACGGATCGCCCCCGTGGGTGATGTGATGTAAATGCATCAGTACGCTCGATCGGATCGCTGGCATGACGGCAGTCCAATCCCTTGCTGCGATATCCTTGGCATGCTGGCACAAGAATCGAAACGCAGAAGGGCTCTTGAGGAGCGATACTTTGACTCCCTCGGAGAAACCCGCACGAAAGTCCCGATCCGGAAGCTTGGACAACAAACTTTGATCGTTCACGACGCCCCAAGGAACAGCAAAGGTTCCTTTCCAGTTCTTTTTGCCAAACGCATTGATCGCATTCTTGACGCCCACTCCTGAATCGGCCTGGGCCAAAGTGGTCGTCGGGAAACGAACCAGTCGGATACCACGGTGAGCGATCCCTGCGGCAAAACCGACCGCATCGAGTATCGCTCCACCTCCAACGACTAGAATGTACGAACGCCGGTCTAATCCGTCACGCTCGATGGTCGCAAAGATCTGATCGACAGCCTTCGAATCGTTTTTGACTTGCTCGCCACCAGGAATAACGTGAATATCCGAGACGAGCTCCAACTCCGAGGAATGTTCTTGGAGCCTTCGATGGATGCTGGGCAGCAACTCCGCTTGAGCTTGGGCGACCGATTCGTCGATCCACCATTGCATGCGTGAGCGTCCGCTATCGCTGTAAAACAGCGGCATAAGATTTTCCCAGTCGCTACCGAAACAGTCCTGAGTAAATCGCAGTCTCAGTTGCTGCGGGACGGAAAAATTCACATCCAAGGAATCTTCGGAGATCGACCAGGGAATCGAGGACATTTTCGGTAGGGCACCAAAAGTCAGGGAGGAACAATACGGTCCGAGGGGCAGGCAAGGTGGGCTTGGCGATCAAGGATCGACTTGGAGTATTCTAACCTGCGGATGAAGTTTGTCCAAAGTGCCGAATGACGCATTCGGAGAATCGTTCCATTTCCTCGATCTGAGGGCTGCATTGGAGCAGCAGCAAATCGACTCCCGCGGCCTGGAATTCCCCGATTCGATCCTGAACTTGCTGGTGCGAACCGATCAGCCCAGCCTGAAGCCCTCGATTGCTGACCGAATAATCTTCAAGGCTCACTTGGCGTTCAAGCTGGGTTCCCGAGAGCCATTGCTGATAGTTTTCGTAGCCAAGTGCGGACTGTTTCACATCCGTAATGCGTCGCACTTCCTGAAGTGCCTCTTGCTCGGTGGCCCGCGTGACAACGTAAGCTGCCACACCAAAGGTCATCGGAGTGAGCCCCAGGCGTTCGCGTCTGGCTTGCATATCCTGGATCTTAGCAGCAACCCGCTCGGGTGGATCCCCGTGCATCAGATATGCATCGCACTTCGATGCGATCAAATTCTTGGCCGCTTCGGATTCCCCACCGGCATAAATGGTCGGTCGTGGTTTGGTCAGCGGTTTCGGCTGAAGCATCGACTGCTTGATTCGATAGAACTCACCTTGGTAATCCACACCATCTTTGCTCCAGAGGGCATCGACGATATCCAACCACTCGCTTGTCCGATGGTATCTCCGATCGTGCTGCTCGAACTCGACACCATACTTCTGCGCTTCGTCCTGCCACCAGCTCGAGACGACGTTGATACTCAGTCTCCCGGCTCCACCGATATGATCGATATTCGCTGCTTGTTTCGCCAACAGCGCCGGTGAGTGGAAGGTTGGACGCACGGCGACCATCCACTCGATGCGCTCGGTGACGGCCATCAAGGCAGCGGCCGTCGACCATGCATCGAGCGAAGGTGCTTGGATCCCCTTGATGTCGTTGAGGTTCAATTCGGCGATGAGACTCAAGTCGTAGCCTAACTGCTCGCTCCGGATGGCCAGGCGTTTGGCGTAATCCCAAGTTGCCTGCATCCCTTCGTCAGGCACGTTCCTAAGCCAACCGCCAAAAACAGGCAACCAGTAGCCAAAACGCATCAACGACTCCTCGCTAGAGCAGGACTTGCTTGAGTTCGCAAGGCGAGATAATCCGCAAGACGAGAAAACGGATCAAACCCGATGACATTCACTGGATCGGCAACGAAATTCGAAAGGGCATTGATATCGTAGTAAACGACACTCCCATCTCGATCATCGGTCATAAGCTCGATGCCTCCAACATCGATCTTCGCCTCGGCCATAATGGCCTCGCAGGCTGCAATGACTTGATCAGAAGGCCGGCAAGCTTGAACCTTTAGTCCGGTTTTCGGAGCATCGATCGGGCAAGCCGAACGAACCAGCTCGACTCCGTCGGACCGTTGGCAAATGTCCGCAGGACACAAGTTAAACGACTCGCCGCTGGTGTAAACCTCGATCGCATAAAGGAACTTACCCCCGAGGAGCTCGACGCGGACGATGTGGCCGCCCCTGGCCGGAACGTACTCCTGGACCAAGGCCGTGTGATCGATTCCGAAGTCCAATCCTTGATCTCGGGCCGCTTGAAAAATGGCCTCTTTCGAGTCGAACCTGACGATGCCCGCTCCCGAGCCGCCGATATTGGCCTTCAAAACGATCGGGAATCTTAAACCCTCGATGGCTTGTTCGATTTGACTCGGATGATTAAGAACCCTTGAACGAGGGTAGCCAAGCCCTAGACTCTCAAGGAGTGTCAATTGACGGGCTTTGCTTGTCTCGATGGTAAATGCATCGATGCCGTTGACAACTGGCACTCGAAGCCTTTCCAAGTGGTCTAGCCATTGTAGAGTATAGAAAGTTCCTTGCAGACCTCCTCGCAGATAAGCCGAAGGGCTCATGCGGTTGAACACTAGGCTGTAGGGGGATTGTTTCTCGCTCGGATCGTACCAGTGGGATCGAGGATCCAGAGCCACCGTGGGTATACCACGACGCTCCAACTCGGCAAATAAGGGGCGAAACCAGTGCTGGTGTTCGTGATAAATTGCCCAAGGCTTCATCGATGGAGAACTTTCATTCGATCGCGTTTGATACATCTTTTTCGGAGCGACGAGTGGACAAACTCTCGGCATCCAAACGGAGCGTAGATTGTATCGGCATGACCGATCCTCCGCACTCCCTAGGATTGGAAGAGCTGATTATTTCAGTGCGCTATCCGAAATCTCGCCTGAAGGCGCATCGGGAATATCAATGCTCCAACAACTGACTTCCTTTTCCAAGGCCACAACCATCTTCAAATCTCCCTGCCATCCGATGAGTGTGGCCCCAAAAATCCTACTCCCCAAGGATGCTTGATCAAAGAGCCTGTAGTCCACCGAAAACAGATGCAAAATCCTGTTCGGACCGCTGGCTAGGCCCATAAGGGTTCCATCCTTTAGTCGCGTCGATCCCCAAAGCCTTGCTTGCTCGGCGCGAACCGTCAAGGCGCGGTCGGCAAGTGGTTGATGCAAGTAATTCGCTGTGATCATGCCTGTCTCACCACTGGGAAGCTTGCCTAAATAAAGCTCAGCTACCGATCCTTGGCCCGTTTTCAACCTCGATGGAGTGTGATTCCCCCAGTACCATGCTCCCCCGGTAGCCTTCAAAACCAGTTGCTCCAGACGGGCCTCGATTGTGGGGCTCGAGTTGGAGATCCGATGAAGCGTCCCATCGCCGTAAAGGACATCCCACTGGGCGAGCTTTCCGTCGGACATCAAACCTGGAACAAAGCCTACGGGAGGTTCTCGGAAAGTAGCATCGAAACGCTGCTCACTGCTTGGCTCAATCATCATCAAACGCGACTGGCTCGTGCCCACAGCAAGCTTGGACCCTCGAATCTGATTTTCGCCAGTGGCCTGAGGGATCCAGGCGTGGCACACGGGGCTCTCTGCGGCTTGGGTGTTGTATGCAGTGGCCAATCCAGGGGCATTGCTCGTTGAATCGATGGGTGCGATCCAGAATCTAGGTAATCCTTCAGGGATCACCGCGATCCACTGATGGCTCCAAGGATCGACGCTCGTGATGAGTCGCTTGGCACCGTCGGCTTGCTCGGTCTCGATCTTAGCACACCATTTTTTGGTTCCATCGAATGCAACGGTATGCAAGCGTCCATCTTCGTCGAGCGTGACGATCGCAACTTGGCTCGAGGGGATCTCCGTTGCCGCCCCCATGGATGCTTCCGGATACCAGACTCCAGCGGCGCTTACCAAGGGAGATTCCAGATCGACTTTCCAGTCACGACGCATACCGTACATTGCAAACGGAAATTCGATGACCTCGGGAAGCTTGGCGATTTGGTCTTTGTCGATGGCGACTCGATGAAGCGCACCGATAAAACGGGATTGATTATCGAGGTCTTGTTGCAGTTGCCTGCTTGCCAAATCCTGCTGGGCTCGCAGTTTACCGATAAGCTCTGGGATCGAAGCGATTGTCTGGGGAGTGATAACAAACTCACCTACTTGCACTCGCCGCGACCTATCTAGAATGATCATGGCTGGAGCTTGCCCAACTTGAAAACTCTTCGACAGCTTACCCTCAAGATCGACCGATAGAGGGAGCTCGCAATTCCACGCTTTTAGTTTTTCAGCCAGCCCCTTTGCATCCTGGTCACTACAAACCAAAAAGATATTGCAAGACGGCGTGAGTTCCTTTTCCAGAAGGATTCGTTGGGTATGGATCAAGTCATCGACGAGCGGTTTGGATTCCATACGATCTGGGATCCAGACCAGGACGTTCCAAGGTTTTTTAGGTTCAGCCGTATCGAGCAAAATCGCACCGTTGGCATCTTTGAGATCTAGCGGTTCGATGACTTTACCGAGAATCGGTGTCGATGCGATCGGAGGCGGAACAACCCATCGCGATACGTGGACTTCTTGAGCAAGCTCCGGAGGAACCCAAGTGCTCCAATCGATCGGCTGGTCTTTCGTCGCACCGAGCATTTGCATGCTGCAACGGACACTGGCGAGTTGCTCCGAGGGTAGGTTCGGATAATAGAACTCAGCCGGCAACTCAACTTGCTTCAGGAGTTTACTCGTGGAATCAATCCATAGAACCCAACGCAAGCTTTGCGATGAGAGTGTTTTTTCAACCACGACTCGCTGACACTCGACATCATCGAATTTAGCCGGTTCGAGAATCGTCAACTTGGAGTCGCTGCCCACTAGGCTATCGGATAAATCGCTCGACAAAAGCAGTTCAAGCTGTATCGGTTTGGACATCGGATCCAGTAGTAAACCACCCATCGCATCATCCGAGATCCAATCGAGATCGATTTTCGATGGTAACACTCGCACGAGCCTCTGATTTGGAAATGGATTAACCGCTCCAAGGCTCTGTGCTTCCCAAGTGGTACTGGTCCAACACCCCCGCATCGAGCCGGTTCGCAGTCCGAGTCGATTGGGTTTCTCCCAAGCTACCTGCGTAGGCAGCGTTAATGTCGAAGAGCCTTGGATTACAAGTTGCCCACGATCTTCGTAGCGATCGAGCATGCGGTAGGTTTTCAAACACTCTGCCAAGAGTGCCCGAGCATCATCGCTTTGAACAGAAGGGACGACTTGAGGTTGTTTTTGGATTGGCGGATCCTCCTCTTTCAAACCGCTTGTTTTCAACCCGCTTGTTTTCTCGGTCTTTGAGGTTTGATCAGGAGTGCAACCCGCTAGGCACAGGATGCCTAGGAGCCCAAGGTAGCAAAACAATCGGCCGCAAAATGGACTGCGGATAGCAGGAGACGCCCACATAAAAAACTCTAAAAAATAGGTGATTTGACTAAGGGTTTTCGGATTATACGAAAGGTACGGAAGATCGGTGCATTCCTAAGCCCAATGAGGGCATGGCTCGGATCACTTGAGGGGGAAAATGGGTAAATCTTCTCGGGTTTTGTCCAGCGGATGCCGATGGAATCCCACAAGTGATGGCCTGCGCGCGGACTTTTAAAGTCCTTGGGGGGGATACTCAAGGATGGAGCATGAGGGCATCACCCTACGATCCATCCTCCAATCGTTCTGAGACCTCTCGGAACTAGGACCATCGATGCAACCGATACGCTACGTCGGGAATTTTTCGAAGCTTCGGCGACGGCTTGCGCCCATAGCCCTGGCTTTCGGTGCAGCTCTTTGCCTTGTCTCTACGGCACGCGAATGCTCAGCTCAGCAAGGCCACTTGCAGCAATTGCAGGCGATCAAAGAGTTTGAGGAGGGTTCGAGTTCTAGGGAAACTCGTACCGCTGCGATTCGTTCGTTGCCCATCCAACAATTAACACCCGAGGCAGGACATCGGATTCAAGCGGTGGTCGATGACGTAAGCTACTTCCGCAGGATGCCGGCACAGACCGTCGAGAGCGATCCGGATATGTATCGTTTTCTGGTTCGTCACCCCGAGGTGGTTGTGAACATTTGGGATCTGATGGGGATCACCAAAGTCACCTTGAGCCGGGTTGGTGAGTACCAACTAGCTGGCAATGACGGGGCCGGAACTACCTGCAAACTCGATCTTGTCTATGGTAGTGATTCGCTCCATATCTACTACTGCGACGGTTTTTACGACGGAAACCTATGGCCTCGTTCGCTTCGTGGTCAATGTGTTGTGGCGTTATACAACCGCCCGGTTAAGCTCCCAGACGGTCGCCCTGGCATGGTCGCTTGGATGGATGCATTCATGCGAATTGAAAATGCAGGAGCAGATCTGATCGTCAAAACGCTCGGTCCTTTGGTGGCCAAGACTGCCGATCAGAACTTCATAGAGTGCGCGAGCTTTATCTCGCAAGTCTCGCAAACCGCCCGGGTCAATCCTCAAGGCCTTCAGCAGGTTGCATCGCGACTAACGAAGATCAATCCAGAAGTTCGCTCGGAGTTTATGAAGACCAGCGCTGTTGTCTCGATGCGAAGTTCCCAAACAATCAACTCCCAGCAAGCCGTCACCCAAGGGATTGCTACATCCACTCGAAAGCTCGTTCAAAAAAGAACGCCTTCGAGCGAAAGCGTCGATCCCGACGAAGCCTTGAGCAACCTCGGTGAGACCGAGTCGCCGACGATTCGGATGCTCACGAGCGAAGGTGCTTTTGATCCCCCCAACTAGGCTCCGATAAAATTTCCATCTTCATCGTAGCGCACCAATGCAAAGTAGATGAAGATCACGATGAGCAATGGGACGGCTGCTACGAAGACCAGACTGACGAAAGTCATGAGTCCTAATACGATGACGAAGAATACCGTCCATAGCCAGCCGGTATCCTTCCAAAATGCTTTGAAACGCTTCATGAGTCGGTCTTGGTTATTGCTTAGACAACTCTCTTGCCGTTAAACGTAGCCCTGCGGTGTTACCGAAGCGAAGGGCTCCTGGAAGCATGTTTGCATCCTTGATCGATGCGACTTGCGAGAAATCAAAAGAGATGGGCATCTCAGGAACTTTTATGGTTTGCGGCCGTAGCACGGCTACCGCATCGATCATGGTTCCCAATGCGCCAGGAGCTTGCCACTGCCCACCCGAGATGCTCTTGGTGCTCGGAGCGTCGAGCAACGCGAGCAAGACCGCTAGCTTGCGCAAATACAAACTCGGATTGTAACCGTAAGTGTAACAGGCAGCGGGCCGTGGGTTTTTAACAAGCGATTGCTCCGAAGCTCCAAAATTCACGCCCCAAGCGTCATCGATGGCTAGCAGAACCTCGTCAGCTTTGGGAGCTTCGGCAGTTTTCAAATCGCTCAGCAGTCGAATCTTCAGCCCCGGAGTTCCCAGCGGTACGCGGGTTTTGAGCACTCCGACGTTGGTTCCGTCGGCATTGATCACTCGGATCGTTGTCACGTCGTTTTCGGACTTGGCATCGGTGACGGTAAGCGACTTTGCGACGGCGTTTGCAGGTGAGAGTATCGTTTTCCAACCGGTTTGTCGGATCTCTGGCGAAGCTTCCACTTTCGCCGAGACATCCTTGGCCCAACGCTCCAGAAGTTCGGTTTCGAATTCGATCCCACCTTGGGGCTTGGGATGCTGATCATCCCACACGGTCATATCGGCGGCTTTGAGAACCTGAAAATCCCTTTCAAGAATCGGCTCTTGGAGTCCTAACCCAAACAAACGGTTCATAAAACCGTACATCGGAACTCGTGTGACGTGGTTATAGTTGTGTCCAAAATGGGTCGCATTATGAAACGTCACCGCATCGGGTGTACCGTAGAGGCCATAGAGCTTTTTCAACTCAGGGAATCCGTCCTTGGCCATGTCTTTTGTCCAGTCATTGGCTGCATTGACACCCAAGGGTCTAGGTGCTGTTAGAGCAGCCAACTCGACATTGCCGGTGTTGACTCGCAAACCTACTGCGTTTTCACAAGTGCAACCCCCTTGCATCGACGTACTGACCATAACGACTGGATAAGCACCCGCGAAACGAGGTTCGATGCCTGAGGCGATGAAGGTCTGTGTTCCGCCACCACTAGCCCCAGTAATCGAGATACGCTTTGGATCGACATCGGGCCGCTGGAGAAGGAACTCAAGCGATTGAATAGAGTTGATCGTCTGCATGCCCATGATATTTTGAAGCATCCCTTCGGCTTTCGTGCTATAGAGAAGCCATTTCCCGGGAGCTACCTCAGGGTTGGAAACTTTCGGGTTTCCAAAACCGTGTACGCGCTCGGCGCTGATTTGAAGGTTATCGGCGTTGCCCATCATGTCGTAGTGGAAGACAACAATTCCCATGCGTGCCATTTGCACGCAACGGGCTTGAAGTGGACTGCGAGCTGCCGATTCGAAACGCTCCGCACCTGTGGCCAACTCACGCTTCATCTCGCCATCGGCAGTGTAGTAAAAACGACCGTTTGCCCAGTGGCCATGCGGGCAGAGCACTGCAGGACGTTTTTGTCCTTCAGGCAATGGACTCGTCGGGGTGTAGAGACTCCCGGTAACGAACAAGCCAGGAAGGCTCTCAAAGTAAACCTTTTCGATCGCATAACCATCTAACTCGCGTCGAGAGTGAACCACAGGTTTGACCGCAGCGAGCGTTGGCATCGGGTACATCCCTAGCGATACAAGCATCTGCTGGCGCAGTTCCTTGGCACGCGACTCCCAAGCCTCTTTGGTTTCGGGAACAGCAAATGGAAAATGACCATCGAGATCCTTGATCGCGTACTTCGACTCGGCCAACGGAGTTGGCTCAATAGGTTCTTTCGCAAGACCTGTACTCCAGAGGGGATGCGAAAGTCCCAAAGTCAGCGACAAACTCAAGGCTGTCGATCCCCAGCGCACAAAGGTTGATCGAACTGGCTTGGATCCAGAAATTTGCTTTTTCATGGGGAGGTTTCCTTGGTCAGGAATGCATGAGGATGCGGTGGGATGCCCTAGGGGCTACAATCGAGTCGGAATTATAACAACTCCGAGTTCTTCAGGAATAATTGTGGCTCGGAATTTATGCCATAGGTTTTATCCGTACTAGGAGGGACGTATTGGGATGTCGTCGATATACGAGCCAAATACCGTTCAGACGCTTCGAGTACGAGTACGAGTACGAGTACGAAAAAACCGAGTTTAAACCCAGCTAAAATACACGAAGAACCCAACTTTTAAGACCGATGGATCTAAAACATGCTTTTGTACCACAGCCCGATCTTTGAAAAGCACGATACGGGAAACCATCCCGAATGCTCGGCTCGAATCGCCAAGGTCAACGAAATGCTCGATCAAAAAGGCTGGATCGAGCGATGCACGAAACCCAATTGGATTGCTGCGACGATCGAGCAGTGCAAGCGAAATCATACTCCAGAGTACATCGAGCAATTGCACCGATGGAGCGATCAAGGAGCAGGGCGGGTCGAATCCGACACGGTCGTCTCGGTCGGATCATGGGACGCAGCGACCCTAGCGGCCGGTGCAGCTTGCGATGCCGTTAGGAGAATCTGCAACGGCCAGGAGACACAAGCCTTTTGCGCGATCCGGCCCCCGGGCCATCACGCCCTGAAGGATGCTCCGATGGGTTTTTGCCTTCTGAACAACGTCTCGATCGCTGCCCTCTACGCAAGATCGCTCGGCTGCAAAAGCGTCTTGATCGTCGACTGGGATGTGCACCATGGAAATGGAACCCAAGCTTCGTTTTGGGAAGATCCTGCCGTTGGATTTGTTTCGATCCATCGCTTTCCGTTCTATCCAGGAACTGGACGCAAAGACGAGACTGGTTCAGGATTAGCCTTGGGGACCAAGGTGAACATTCCCGTTGCTGCCGACACCGGAGCGAAGTCGTTTCTCGACCAACTCGCCACGAAAACTCAGGAGCTTGCGCAAAAAATCAAACCGGAGTTGATCCTTTTGAGCGCCGGATTCGATGCCCACATCGCAGATCCAGTCGGTGGACTGAGCCTTGAATCCGAGCACTTCTTTGAGGCAGGAAAATGGATCGCACAGTTAGCCAACGAGCACTGCAAAGGGCGACTCGTTTCGCTCTTAGAAGGTGGTTACCACTTGCAACACATGCCCGATTGCGTCGACGCGCACCTGCGCGGCATGGAAGCAAAAAAGATCAACTAGGTGTTGTCAATGCTATGGTGCCAAGGGCGAATAAAAACAAGAACACGGTATAAGCAACTCCGATCAGTAGCCCTCCGAATATGCATACAAACCAAGCGAGGACTTGGTTGATTTGCACATTGTACTTCTTCATCATCTTTGGCTGAATCATTTTACTCAGGAGTATCATGGCACCAACGCAGATAGCTATAGCTACCCCCAGTAGCACCAAGAGTGGCCAAACGTCGCCAGCCTCGACTTTGCCTCGAATGATATCGATCAAAACTCGAATTGTTAGACGGTAAGAGGGAAGCGTTGCACCAGCGACCCAACCGACCCCTAAGGCAGCGAGCCACCAGCCCCAAGCCTTACGCTTCAACAGACCAATTCCTGCCATAACATCGAATGCAATCGTTGGTAGAGATGCCATCATCATGAACGGAATCTTGTCAACCACTAAAGTTCCGGAACCAAGAACGGCCAAAACGATCCAAGTGATCATCCCCACAAGGTGCAGTCCAGCGAAGACAAAATAGAGTATCGCGATGGGGCTTAAGTCCTCCATCCCTGCGCTTGCAGAACCTGAACTGCCATCGTTGAATCCACCCCGTTTGCCCGACTTGATGTTGGGATCTTTGAAAGCATCTAATGCTTTGGAGTCCCTTTGGCTTTGCGAAGGCCCGGTGCTTTCGACCTTTTTCTCGGCTCGCGAAAAGTCGCTTGCAGTGAGTTGATCGAGCAATTGGCCCATGGTGTTGCTGGGGCCAGAGGCCTTTGGCTGAAGCTTCGACGCTTGAGTGTTAGCAGGCTGGGCTTTGGGAGCCGCCCCAGGTGGAACATCCACCAGGGCCCCACATCGGCATTTGACCTTCTTGCCAATAGCAGAGTCAGGAGCGTTGAGCTTGGCGTTGCAACTTGAACAGGCGACGATTGGCACAGGTTGAGAAGACTCGCAAAAAGGATGTAGGTTGCATTTTTTTGATCAGACTGATCAGACTGATCCGTCTGATCCGTCTGATCCGTCTGATCCGTCTGATCCGTCTGATCCGTCCGATCAAGTCTTTCCCAAGTTACGTGGGCCGAAGCGCCAGTACAAGGCCGGCGTTACCAATTGATCCAAAATAGTCGTCGATACCATTCCGCCAAAGACGACCACCGAAAGAGGATGCAAGATTTCCTTTCCGGTTTCCCCGGCTCCCAACAGCAATGGCAATAGCCCCACGAAACTCGTGCATGCGGTCATCATCACCGGCGTGAGCCTCTCTAAACTCCCACGAATGATCATCTCTTTGCTGAACGACTCTCCCTCATGCTCCATCAAATGCTGGTAGTGGGAGATCATCAAAATCCCGTTGCGACTGACGATTCCCACAAGAGTGATGAAACCTACCCAATGGGCTACCGACAAGTTAATCGATTCGACCCATGCTTTGGGCCAAGACC
>Ga0082207_1000040_pt1 | contig 86969 bp, 88 predicted proteins | sample LakMenEpi10Aug09_FD_71540 | JGI IMG/M metagenome (GOLD analysis project Ga0082207, IMG submission 71540) | reverse complement strand
TGTACGAAGCGAACAACGCAACTGCTGCAATTACTGCAGAACCAATTGCGAAGCCCTTAGTAACAGCTTTCGTAGTGTTACCTACTGCGTCGAGGCTGACCAAGATCTTGCCGGTTTCGCCGTGCAATTCGCCTGCCATTTCAGCAATGCCTGCTGCGTTGTCCGAAACTGGACCGAAGGTGTCTTCAGAAACGATGACGCCAGTTGTTGCGAGCATTCCCATGCCGCACAATGCAACGAGGTACAACGAGAACTGAATGTCTCCGCCACCCATCCACAGGGTTGCACCAAGTGCAACTGCGATGCAGAGAATTGCATATACCGATGACTCAAGTCCTGATGCAGTTCCCGAAAGAACAACAGTTGCAGGGCCGGTTTCTGTGCTTTCAGCGATTTCTTTAACTGGACCGTATTCGGTGCCGGTGAAGTATTCGGTCAAGCGACTGAGTACCTGAGCAAGGATCAAACCAACTACTACTGCTCCGAACAAACGAAGACCGATCCACGACATCATCACGTCTTTGTCACCAAAGCCTGCAGCGCCCTTGTCTGGGTTGCCAACGTATTGGAAAGCCAACCAGAAAGTTCCGATAACGGTGAGAAGTCCTGCAACAGCAAAGCCACGGTTAATTGGCTTCAATGCGTTCGTTTCGCCTTCCTTTGCGCGCACGGCGAACACGCCGGCGATGGATGCGATAACACCAATTGCACGTGCTGCAAGTGGGAACACCAAACCAAGTGCTGGGTTGAGTCCAACTGAGTTGAACGCAGCAACACCAAGAATGATCGAAGCAACAAGTGTTACTTCGTAGCTTTCGAACAAGTCGGCCGCCATTCCTGCGCAGTCACCTACGTTGTCACCTACGTTGTCAGCAATGGTTGCTGGGTTACGTGGGTCGTCTTCTGGAATTCCTGCTTCAACTTTGCCCACCAAGTCGGCGCCTACGTCGGCTGCCTTGGTGAAAATTCCACCACCAACGCGGAGGAACAATGCGAGCAAAGAACCGCCGAAGCCGAAGCCAACGAGCATTGCTGAAGATGTGTTTTGGAACAACGCAATGATCACGGTTGCACCAAGCAAACCAAGACCAACGGTGAACATTCCTGCAACACCACCGGTGCGGAATGCAACCTGCAATGCATCTTTCATCGAACCACGACGAGCCGCTGCTGCGGTACGCACGTTGCCGCGAGTTGCAAGTGTCATACCGATGTAACCGGTAAGTCCTGATGCAACGCAACCAAGTACGAATGCAATCGTGCGGTACAAGCCAGACTGAATTTGGCTAAGCGCTTCACCGCCGCCATCAACTTCTGGTTTGTTGATTGCGACCGAGGTGAAGAACACCACTGCACCTACTGGAATAAGAATCATGCCGATGGTGCGGAACTGGCGCTTCAAATAAGCCCATGCTCCAACTTGAATCGCTTCCGCGATTTCTTTCATCTTGTCGGTTCCCTCTTCTTGCTTGAGTACCTGGATAACCAGGAACCAGCCAACGAGCAAGGCGAGAATGGCTGCTGCGCCGGAAAGGCCCAGGATTGCCCATTCACCACCCTTAAGGGTGAATGTCTGCCAACCGCCTTCTGATGCGAGTAATGACGTCACGTGTAATTTCTCCGATGTATTAATAGGGCACGCCCCGAAAGGGGGTCCCTGTGGAATGTGTCTCGCAAAGTGTAGATAATCGGCACCCCTCAGGGTGAAATGGTCTGGTATTCCCTATATATAGGTCAATGTCACACGGCAGGGGTTCACGGCCAGCGGGGCAGCAGAACTAGCGTGAGGGCGATCCTTATGGCAACTACTTCTTCAACACTTGGCTCCAAGCGGGCACCGGTAACGGCAACGGCTGTTCGCAACCGCCGTAAACGCCCGTTCCTTCTCGATCTGTACTCGACGGCAGTCGGCAAAAAGTACGTCATGGCAATCAGTGGTATAGCCATGATGGGGTTTGTTCTGTTCCACATGATTGGCAACTTGAAGATGTATCAGGGTGCCGAAGCCTTTGATAATTACGCCGAGTTCTTGAAAAAGTTGCTATATCCATTGGCACCAAAAAATGCAGTGCTGTGGATTCTGCGTGGAGGATTGATCACGATGTTGCTCCTTCACTTGCATGCAGCGTGGTCGCTCACTCGATTGAACCGTTTTGCGCGTGCAGTGAAATATCAAGGCCCTCGCGATTATCAAGTGGCAAAGTTTGCAAGTCGCACGATGCGTTGGACTGGCATCATCGTGTTGGCCTATTTGGTGTGGCACTTGTTCGACTTCACATTCGGAACCGTTAACGCAATTGGCACGGACGGCACATTTGTGCGCGGTGAAGTGTATGCAAACTTGGTGCGTAGTTTGGATCGACCAATTGTTTCAGCGTTTTACATACTCGCCAATATTTTGCTCGGAATTCACCTGTTTCACGGAGCGTGGAGCATCTTCCAGTCGCTTGGTTGGAACAATCCACGATTCAATACTTGGCGCCGCGGTTTTGCAACAGGTTTTGCAACCATCGTTGTTGTAGGCAATGTGTCATTCCCAATTGCGGTTATCGCAGGAATTGTGAAGTAGGACTTATGAACACGTTTAACTCCAAAATCCCAGATGGTGCGTTGCATGAAAAGTGGGACAACTACAAAGCAAACGCAAAGCTTGTAAACCCGAACAACAAGCGCAAGTTCAAAATCATTGTTGTTGGAACCGGTCTAGCAGGAGCATCTGCTGCTGCAACTTTGGCTGAACTTGGTTACCAAGTTGATGCATTTACCTTTCATGACTCGCCACGTCGCGCACACTCCATTGCAGCACAAGGTGGAATCAACGCCGCCAAGAACTACCAAGGTGACGGCGACAGCATTAACCGTTTGTTCCAAGACACCATCAAAGGTGGCGACTTCCGTTCGCGTGAAGCAAACGTGCATCGTTTGGCACAAGTATCAGTTGACATCATCGACCAGATGGTTGCTCAAGGTGTTCCATTCGCCCGTGAATACGGCGGATTGCTGGACAATCGCAGCTTCGGTGGCGCACAAGTAAGTCGTACTTTCTATGCGCGCGGCCAAACCGGCCAGCAATTGCTCATTGGCGCGTATCAGCAGATGGCTCGCCAAGTTGGTCTTGGTGGTGTGCGTTTGTTCAACCGCACCGAGCTGATTGACACCGTCACCATTGATGGTCGATGTGCCGGCATTGTTGTTCGCGACTTGCTGACAGGTGAAATTCAATCGCACGCCGCACACGCTGTCGTGTTGGCAACTGGTGGATACGGAAACGTGTTCTTCTTGTCAACCAATGCAATGAACTGCAACGTCACTGCTGCCTGGCGTGCACACCGACGTGGCGCGTTGTTTGCAAACCCCTGCTACACACAGATTCACCCAACCTGCATTCCGCAGGCCGACGAAACACAGTCGAAGCTGACTCTCATGAGTGAGTCGCTGCGTAACGACGGGCGAGTGTGGGTGCCAAAGCGCGCAGATGACAATCGTCAGGCAGATCAAATTCCAGAAGACGAACGCGATTACTTCCTCGAGCGTTTGTATCCGTCCTATGGCAACTTGGCTCCGCGCGACATTTCATCGCGTGCAGCGAAGCGTCTTGTCGACAAGGGTCAAGGAATTGGGCCACTGAAAAATGGCGTGAACCTCGACTTCTCGGCAGCTATTGATCGACTTGGTCGAGAAGTGGTTGAAGAGCGTTACGGCAACTTGTTCCAAATGTATGAGCGCATCGCTGGTGAAGACCCATACAAGACACCAATGCGTATTTACCCAGCAACGCACTACACCATGGGTGGTTTGTGGGTCGACTACGAGTTGATGACCACGATTCCTGGTTTGTATGCAGCAGGAGAAGCAAACTTCTCTGATCACGGCGCAAACCGTCTTGGTGCTTCGGCGTTGATGCAAGGTTTGGCAGATGGTTATTTCGTCTTGCCGTACACCATCAGTAATCAACTTTCATCACTGTTGGGCAAGACCATTCCGGGTACTGATCACCCAGCGTTTAAACAAGCCGAGACAGAGGCAAGTGCTCGATACAACGGTTATTTGAATGTGAAGGGCAAGCGGTCACCAGACTGGTTCCATCGCGAACTCGGCAAAATCATTTGGAACGAATGCGGCATGGAACGCACGCGTGAAGGTTTGCAACAGGCACTCACCGATTTGCCAGCACTGTACGAAGAATTCAAGACCGACTTGCGTGTGACAGGAACGGGCGACAGCACCAACCAGACGCTTGAAAAGGCTGGCCGCGTTGACGATTTCTTCCAGTTGGGAATGGCAATGTGCCAAGACGCCCTCACACGCGAAGAAAGCTGTGGCGCGCACTTCCGTTCTGAATACCAAACAGAAGAAGGCGAAGCCCAACGCAATGACGAAGACTATTGCCATGTGGCTGCATGGGAATGGACAGGCGATGCAATGAAGCCTCAGCGTCACACCGAAGATTTGGTATTTGAATCGATTCACCTTGCAACAAGGAGCTACAAGTGAGCCATCTCAAGAATCTCAAACTGAAGGTATGGCGCCAATCTGGCCCAACCGACAAGGGACATTTCGAGAACTACACCATTGACGAGATCAGTGATGAGGCTTCATTTCTTGAAATGCTTGACGTGTTGAACGAAGGTTTGATCACCGAGAATAAAGAAGCGGTGGTGTTTGACCACGATTGCCGCGAAGGAATCTGCGGCACGTGTTCACTCATGATCAATGGTGTTGCACACGGTCCGCAAAAGGCAACAACAACCTGTCAGTTGCACATGCGTACGTTCAAGAGTGGCGACACCATCGTGATTGAGCCTTGGCGAGCAACGGCATTCCCGATCATCAAAGACCTCATGGTTGATCGCAGCGCATTCGACCGCATTATTGAATCTGGTGGATTTATTTCTGCAGCAACTGGTGGAGCACCAGATGCGAACCTCATTCCAATTCCAAAGCCGGTGGCTGATGCTGCCATGGACTCAGCAGCATGCATCGGTTGTGGTGCTTGTGTTGCTGCTTGTCCAAACGGTGCAGCCAGTTTGTTTACCGCAGCGAAGATTTCACACCTCAACTTCCTTCCACAAGGTCAAGCAGAGCGTTACAAGCGCACTGAAGCCATGGTGGAAACGATGGACGAGCATTTCGGTTCGTGCACAAACCACGGTGAGTGTTCAGCAGCATGTCCAAAAGAGATTTCAATTGATGTCATTGCGTTAATGAACAAGGACTATCGCGCTTCAAAGTTTAAAAATCGCAAAGAACTCAGTCGTTAGTAGTTGCTGATTTGTTGAGTTCGCTTGCAACGTGGGTTCAAGATGTTATTGAACAGCTTGGCTATGTTGGCGTTGCGCTACTCGTCGTAGCCGAAAACGTCTTCCCGCCAATTCCTTCAGAAATCGTTCTGCCGTTTGCTGGGTTTGTAGCCCAACGGGGCAGTGATTCAGTTGTTTTGATGATTCTGGCCGCAACGGTCGGGTCGGTAATCGGTGCGCTCATTATGTATTGGATCGCCGCGGTTATTGGAGACGATCGCCTGCATGCGTTCACCAGAAAATTTGGCAAGTGGGTACAGATACGCGAAGCCGATTTAACTCGTGCTGAAGAGTGGTTTGACCGACACGCAACGAGCGCAGTACTGATTGGGCGCTGTGTTCCGCTGATCCGCTCTGTGGTGTCGATACCTGCAGGCTTCCGTCGAATGAAACTCATTCCGTATATCGCCTACACATTTTTAGGCAGTTTGGTATGGAATATTTTGCTCATTGGCGCCGGTGCAATACTCGGCGACAACTGGGAACGTGTAGGTAGCTACGTAGGAGTTTTCCAGTGGGTGGTTATTGCCCTGGTGATAGCTGTAGGCGTACGTTTTGCACTCGGTGTGTACCGTCGCCGAAATCAATAACTAAACGGCAAGCGCGCCAGAGAAGATCTGCCATGCGAGTGCAGACTTAGCAACCAAGCTGAGCACGATGTAAGCGCGTTCTCCGTACAAGTAGTTCGCCCACTTGCCCTTGGCCTTGTATTGCTTCCACTGCACAAGCGCAAAACTGTTGAACAGTACGAAAAGCGAAATCACAATTCCGTACACGAAACCAGGTGTTGCCGATTCGGTTGGTCCATTTGGCGAGAAAATATTGATCACGACCATGATCCATGGAATGATTCCTGCAAGGCAACCAAAGTAGAACGGAAGCATGTCGCCGCTGCCGGGCTTTGCATACTTTTCTTGCAGCAAGCCAAACAAGATCATTGAGGCATTTACTCCAAACATTCCGGATAATGCGATGTAGTCAGCCACTCCATTGAGCTGCATAATCACAACAATCATGAGTGACGAAGAAATCGAATATTCAACCCATCTGAAGTAGTTGTGGCGAGCAGCAAGTCCTGCGCTGTATCTCGGGAAGAACTTCGGGCTGATGATTAAAAAATGAAAGAAAGCTGACAGCGCCAAAAATGCGCCGATCATCCAACTGATATTCAGATTGAATAGCTGAACGGGATCGGAGAATGCATCAAGTGTTGGGGCATCGGTCAAGTAGGTAGCCCGGACTGGCATTGCTGCGTCATTAGAAAGCGCAATGATTCCAACGAGGGAAGCTAGGTGTAGCAATCCTGCAATCAGGTTGAGCCTGCGTAATTTGCTGATTTCTATGTTCATGATTCAAGTGTGCCATGCCACAGTCGCCACCTGTGGTTCTCGTAGTCTTGTAGCAATGAGTTCATTAGCCGTTTTGATTGCCGCAACCAACGAGGACACCGTTTCTCAGTGGATCCGAGTCGACCTCGTTGCGATCATCATGTTTGTTTCTGGCGCTCATGTAGTCATGCGCTTGGTGGCATTCCTTGCTGACCAGCAGATATTGAGTGTCAAAAACCGAAATCCGGATAGCTCAGATCTCTCGGCGCTGTCCACGGGAGCACATCGCGCAGCGGTACTTGGCGCACTGCGCTGGGGAATCAATTTCATCGTCATTGCAGTTGCTACTACTTCGGTCTTCTTGCGGCTTAACTTGCCATCTTCGGCACTGGTGTTCCTGGGCTCTGTCGCAGGTGCTGGTTTGGGTTTTGGTGCGCAGCAAATGGTGGGCGACATAATCGCTGGTTTGTACATCATCGCGGAACGCCAGTTTGGTGTGGGTGACATTGTGCGCCTTGGACCCTTTGGCATCGTTGGTTGGGCGGAGGGTCGCGTAGAAGAGGTGACGCTGCGAGTAACAAAGATTCGCACCTTTGACGGCGATCTCATCAGCATTGCTAATGGGCAGTTACGTCAAAACGTGAACATGTCGCGCGACTGGTCGCGCGTTCTCGTAACAGTTCCTCTGCCACGTGAAAGCGACATTGAAAAAGAGATCATTCGCATTGACCGTGTTTGTGCGGAGATGGCTCGTGATCCAAAGTTTGCGGAAATGTTGATTGAAGTTCCGAGTGTGCAAGGCGTAGACAACTTGGGTGAAGCCGATGTTGAAGTACGCGTCGCGGGGCGTTCGCTTCCAGTTCAGCAATGGAAGGTTGAGCGTGAACTACGCCGTCGTATTGCCGCAGAACTTCGCAGCACCTATGCCGCAATCAAGGTGAGTGGTGGGGTGACGGCATGAGATTACGTCGGCCGCGCAATTCAACTTTGTTTTCAATCCTGGTGTTCTTGGTGTCGTTTGGATTCTGGCTTGGTCAACCTCAGCCAGTAACGAACTATTCCTATGTCAGCATTCCAGAATTGAGCTCAACGACCACAGCCCCTGTTGCTGTAGAAACAACAGTTGTTGAAACATCTATTCCAACAGAAACAACCATTGACCCTGCGCTGGTCGAATCCACCGTGCCATCTGAAACAACTGTTCTTCCGTAGCGAAGAACTATTTCGTATCGACTACTAAGAACGCTTCGGCGGTTCTTCCTGCAGGTAAGCCACCAGCTTGAGCAATTTGCTCACCCCATCCGCGCATTCGCATAGGTAGTTCTGCTGGTTCTTGATGCTGGCTTGCATGACACAGCAACGCCTCAATCTTCTTGTCCATCATGTCAGTGGTGTCAACGAAATGCTTAGGGTTTGGGCCTGCCATGATCCATGTTTCAGGAACACTGTGTGGTGCGAGTCCGCGTTCACTGAGCAACTCTGGAAATGCAAATTCATTTCGTGCATCTGGGTATACGGCACATAACGCTGCTTCACCGGTTGCAAGGTGATCGGGGTGTGATGCGTAGATGCGGTCGTATCGACGCTCGGATGACTGAGTGAGCACGCGGTCGGGTTTAACCGTGCGAATGACAGCACTAATTTCGCGACGCAGGTTCAAGTCGGGAACTACTGCTCCATCAGGGAACCCCAGCCAGTGCAGTTCAGTTACACCAAGAATGTTGGCTGCAGCAGTTTGCTCTTTCCGGCGAATGCGTGCCATTTCATCGCGTGTAATGGTGTTGTCAGAACCACCAGCTTGACCGTCAGTAACAAGGCAATACACCACTTCGTGGCCTTCGGAAACCCATGTGGCCACTGTTCCACCGGCACCAAAGTCAACGTCATCTGGGTGCGCAGTAATCACAAGTATTTTCATATTTCATACTGTAGGACGAGGTAAGAGTTTTCATGTAATTCACCTAGGCGTAATCTCGCATTTTCAGTCAATCCATATTTCGCTATTCATATGGGACTATGAGTTACGTTGTTGCATTCATGGTCTGGCCAACGATTTCAGTCATTTATTCGACTGCCCGTTCGGTTCGTGCAAACCGATCAATTACGCAGCAGTTGCAGGTTTTTTCGCAAACTCTCTCCAAATAGACGGATGCAGGGTTGACGACGCATCGTCATCCAGTTTTCCATCATTGATTACTGCAAAGACGATAGACATTGCGGCGAAACCGGTTGAAACACACGCTAGGACAGTCGCAAAACCAAATAGTCCGCTTAGTCCAATTCCTGCGATTGCACCAATGATGAATGCAAGGTTGTACAACATGTCGTATGCAGCAAAGACATGACCGATATTCGATTTTGAAACGTTTGCTTGAATCGTTGCATCTGAGCGCACTCTAAGATTTTGAAACAAAAATGATGCGGCAGCGATTGAAAGCAATCCAATTCGAGGGGTGGCTGCAACGCATGAGATCAGCGTTACTGCTGATGAAGCCGAGAAAGCAATGACGGTAATTGATCGCCGTGGAAAGTGTTCGGAAACCCATTCGGCGGTGAGTGATCCGCAGAATGCACCAGCAGCCGAGAAGCCCAATACCGCGACGTATCCAGTGGTGTTTAATCCATAGGCGGAATCAACCAGTAGCGCGATGCTGGCGATACAAATTCCCAAAATCAATCGATGGCTCGCAGTTGCAAACATTGCAAACTTCGTCTTTGGCTGCATTAACTGGCGAAACATCGGAATCAAGTGTCCACGCGACTTTCGCTTTTCACCTATTCCCAAGTCAATAGAAATTCGCCCAAATAAGCATGCGGCAAGAGATTGCCCCAAGACTGCAATCGATAACGCAATTACCGAATTACCTGCGAGCACCATGCCAATGCCTGCACCAGTTGAACCGGCAAGTACACCAACAATTAGAGATGTTGAATCTGCGGCGACTAGTTCGTGTTTGCGAACAAGTCGGGGGAATGATGTTGCTCTAGCGGTGTACAGAATTCTGGTGAGCCCGAGGAGCACTCCAAATACCACGTATCCAATGATGCGAAACTGGCTACTTGTGGCAAGCAGTGCGATTGCGGTTATCAGCGCTCGAACTAGATGGCCGCGCTTTAGCAATGACTTTCGATTGAAACGGTCTGCAAGATGGCCCGCGATTGGACTCACAACAATGAGAGGAATTGCACTAATCAAAAGCGTCCAGGCCATGGCTGAAAGCGATGGTCCTTTATTGAATGAGAAAACAAGCAACTCGGCAAGTGTGAATGATGTGAGTGCATCCGATGTCTGCGAGACAAATTGGCCCGAAATTGCACAGCGAAAGCTTGGGTATGAAAACAGATCTCGTCGTCGCACGTGAACCGCAGAAGAGGTTCGCCGAAAACGAATCACATGATCATTGTGACATTTGATATGTGTTCGTAATCAAGTTTCACGTTAATAACAACTGAACAGTTGCTAACATCTTGATTGACGTGAAGAAATTACTCGCAAAACTCCTGCAAATCCGACTTGCAGTTGCAGTGATTGCAGTACTCGGAGTTGCATTCGTCGCTTTTGGATTCCTGGTTGGAATGCCACCGTTCGCATACATCGTTATCGGGCTGCTTATCGCTGTACCGACTGTGCTCTATGTTTACAAACCCCGTGAGACTGCTCTCACTAATGCAAAAGCTCTGATTGCCTTCTTTGGTGCGACGGCAGCAACGCTGCTGATCATTCAATTCATTCCATATGGGAAAGACCATTCAAACCCGCCTGTAAATGGTGAACCAGCATGGTCTTCACCTCGCACACGAGAGTTGATGGTTAATGCATGTTTCGGGTGCCACTCAAACTCTGTTGAGTATCCCGCGTATGCGTCTATTGCCCCAATTTCCTGGATGGTTCAAAGTCATATTGATAAAGGCCGCGAAGAAGTGAATTATCAAGAATGGAATTCTCGTCAAGGAGAAGCAGAGGAAACGATTGAAGTAATTGAGGATGGTTCAATGCCTCCCAGTTACTACACCATGTTTGGCAAGCATCCAGAAGCTAGATTGACAAATGCTGAAATCACAGAACTCATCGCAGGATTGCTTGCAACAGGAGGAATGAACGAAAATGATTAAGCGCTTTCTCGCGGCATTCGCCACTCTCATTGTCGTTGTTGGCTGTGGGTCGTCTTCGAATATGGAGAAAACTATGTTGACAGCAAACACCGTCATTATTGATGTGCGGACACCAGCCGAATTTGCGGAGGGTCACGTAGAAGGGGCAATAAATCTTGATCTCGAAGGCGGTCAGTTCGAAGCTGAACTACCTAATTTGGACCCCGCACAGCCATACATCGTGTATTGCCGAAGTGGCCGCCGTTCTGGGGTTGCAGTGGAAATCATGAAAGCAAGCGGATTTACCCAGATAACCGATTATCAAACACTTGAAAATGCAGCCAATAATACGGGACTTCCCATTATTGAATAATGTTGGTGTGTAGCCACTCACGAGAACAGGAATTCACCATGTCAACCATAAACCTCACAGTCGAAACGTTTGAAGAAACGGTGATGGCAGACGGAATTACGCTGGTGGATTTCTGGGCGGAATGGTGCGGGCCCTGCAAAATGTTTGGTCCTATTTTCGAAAAAGCCGCCGAAGCAAACGCCGACATTCGTTTTGCCAAAGTAGACACTGAAAACAATCAGGAACTTGCCGGTGGAATGGGCATTCAGTCAATTCCAACCATCATGGCGTTTCGTGATGGCGTGATGTTGTTTAGCCAGCCAGGTGCAATGCCTGCTGCTTCCCTTGATCAATTGATTGAGGCAATTCGCAAAGTTGATATGGATGATGTTCGTAAGCAGATCGCTGAAGCAGAGGCTGCAAACACCAACGAGTGATTACTTCATTGATGAGTTGATGAATATTCCAAAAATGGTGAACATGGCGCCCATCGTGCCAATCGTGGCTCCAAAGAACTTCCATCCAGTGGCGTACATATAATCCTTTAGCGAGGACTCAAGCGATGTAATTCGCTCGTTTGTTGAGGAGAGTCGTTCGTTTGTCTCCGTTATCCGATTACCTAGTCGTTCGCTTGTTTCGATTAGTCGTGCGTTTGTTTCGGCTATTTGTTTGCCAAGTCGTTCGCTTGTTTCAGATATTTGGTTGCTTAGGCGTTCGTTTGTTTCCGTTATCCGACTATCCAACTGATCTCTCACTGCGGAGATGCGCTCAATAAGTGCGGATTCAGATTTCATAATTCGCAGCTCTACCCGAAGTGCGAGATTCCGAACGTCACCCCTAGTAGCTGGTTCATGTGAGTTGTCATTGAGGTCTTCGTCGACCTGATCGAGAAATTCGTTGTCCATGAGTGTTCCTATTGCTGTTGGGTTCATGTGGCACATGTGTGCGAGGACAACCATGGTTGACTGCCAAATTGTTGCATAAGTGGTGCTTTGGCTGTCAAGTACTGGATTGAGGAGCAAGAATTGTCCTATGAAAGAACCTCGGTTGGTGCCGTTGGAGCACGATGCTGTCCTGGCGTTATCTCAAATACTGGGAATCATGCTTGACCAACTGTTTGACGGTGAAGGCGCATATGGGTGGAGTTCTGAAGAAATCTTGGACTTAGAGTCACGACTGATGGCACCGGGAGAGGACGAAGGTGTCATGCTCGGCATCGACGATGCGGCTTTGCTGTTGCAAGGCATGGCGTTTACCGAAGTGATGTCTCAGGAGTTTCCGTGGATCGACACAGTCAGATGGGTGACTGACTTTGTCACTGAAGAACTACGAAAGCATTGGTCAGAGGAAGAGTGGCGAAGTATTAACTAGCCCGTTGCTAACTAGCGCGGTCTGCAGTCCACGTCGACAGCACAATCCACACTGCACAGATACCGCACGCAGTCCATGCAAGAGTGCGGATGAGGTTCACCGTCATCAATTGATCATGAAGCGATTTGTCAAAACCGTCAGCAAGTTTTGCGTGTGTCGGCGCTGACCAAAAACCGCTGATCACAAGAACTACAGCCATTGCTGCACCGTTGATTACTGCGGGAATTCGTAATGCTTTATGTCCACCAAGAAAGGCGAGTGCAAGAACACCAAGCAAGGTGATGCCTTCAGTTAACCACGGAACAAACAGCAGTTTTCCAATTCGTTCAACGTGTTCCGCTTGAAAGCTGGCATATGTTGACTCGCCGACGTATGCAAACAATGGGTAATGGACATAATGAATTGTCCAGATTAGTCCAACCATAAACATTGTCGCAGCAGCATGTATCACAATCAGTGTGCGTGCATTGCGTTGCAAAAATTCCATGAAACGAGACTAATTGACTACTGGTGACGTGCGATGCTGTCGAGAATATGGGCAACGCGAATTGAATCTGCGCTTGGCACAATCCAGCCTTCTTCACCTTCAATTACGCGACTGACGTTTTCAATCATTTCAACGAATGCGTTGGTTACGGCAAATTCTTCAACCACATCATTGATGTGCAGTGAACTTGCTTCGTTCCAGGTTGTGAAAGATTCACCAACGCCGGTGTGCATACTTCCGCTTGACCCCTGAACAATGAATTGTTGCTGGCTGGGAAGGGCAAACGAACTTACAGAGTGCGCGGTGATGGAGTTGTTGATACGTACCGAGACATCAGTCGTGAGATCAACACCCGTTGGCCCAATAGTGCTTGAAAGCTCATCAATTGCAACATCATTTGCACCATTAGCGAGCGCCACCCATGCGTGTGCTTGGTAACACCCAACATCAAGTAACGCCCCGCCACCCATCAGTGGGTTTAGCCGATAGTTATCGGTCATATCGGAAGTGAACGTGAACGCAGTTTCGATGTGTTGAATGTTTCCAATTGCACCACTGGCAACAACCTCAACCATGCGAGAAAAACGAGGGTGCCATCTGCCCCACACTGCTTCAACCAGAAGTCGGCCGCTTCGGGAAGCGCAATCAAACATGGCTTCTGTCTCAGTTGCGTTTAACCCCAAAGGCTTTTCGCACAAAACATGCTTGCCGGCTTCAAGCGACTTCGTTACCCATTCAAGATGTTGGCTATTCGACAAGCTGATGTACACGGCATCAACGCGCTCATCGGCCAAGAGGTCTTCATAGCTGGCATGCACTCGCTCTGGCTCAAGAGTTGCAGAACGCTGTTCATCTCGGCTGGCGACGGCGTACAAGTTTGCTCCGCGTGAAGCGTGCACGGCTGGGGCGAGTCCGCGGCTGGCAACGTAACCAGCACCGAGAAACCCCCAGTTGACGGTCACTAGTTATGACCGCCGAAGCACTGGCACAACTGGCATGGCATTCTGCACGGCCGATTGCTCGGCTGCTTGCATAATTGCCACAACATTGCGAGATTGCAATGCATTCACTTCCATTGGAGTTCCGTTGTTGATGTACTCGACGATGGAACGATGAAATTCGTGTGGTGCAAGCGGCTGCAACGGTGTAACGCGTGAGGTTCCATCTGTGTGATGCACCGTCAAGATTGCAGGCAAGTCGGCAACTGCTGGTTCGCCGGCTGGGTCCCAATCGCCAATGATGGCTCCTTCGGTGCCAAGAATATAGAACTTTGGTTTACGTGCAGCCGCAAGATCAGAATGAACAAAGGTTGCTTGCTTGCCGGTGGTGAATGTGACCGTGACATGTGCATGATCGGCATTTGTCGCGTGTGTCCATACACGCTTGTGGTTTTGCCCACTCACATGAGCCACATCGTCAGGAATGATGTTCAGAATTTGGTCGAGGAAATGACTTCCCCAATCGAAAATTGCACCGCCAGATACTTCAGCGTTTGAATGCCAGTAATCGCATGGCCGTGAATATCCGCCAACAAAACTGTCGTAGTGGTACACGTCGCCAATTTCGCCAGAACGAATGATCTGGCGAAGCGTGACAAAGTCAGCGTCAAAACGGCGGTTCTGATACACCACAAGCATGAGGTTCTTGCTTGAAGCAAGCCCAATTAACTCGTCACATTCATCTGCAGTAAGTGCCATTGGCTTTTCAAGCACAACATGAATCCCGCGTGACAGCGCATCTTTTGCCCACTGAAAATGGCTATTCGGTGGGGTAGAGATAACCACAAGATCAAGTAGCCCAGAATTCAGCATTTCTGTGGCATCGCTAAATGCTGATGCCCCTGGCGCGAGTACGAGTGCTGCTGCGACGCGGTCTGGGTTGGTGTCGCACACAGCGGTCAGATCAAGGCCGCTGGTGTTTTGCACTGCAAGGTTGTGCTCGTGTCCAATTGCGCCATACGCAAGGAGTCCAACGCGAATGTCGCTGTTTTTCATCGTCTATGAGATTATCTCTCACCCTCAACAAAGGGCGAGGCGTGCTTATTGATTGTGAGTAGTTGACGACGCAGCATGATTCCGTCACCTGGCCCGAGGATGAATCGTTCAAAAAGTGATCCAAGTGGAAGGTTGATGTGTGAGCGCATTCGCGTCACTAAGCGTGTTCCCTGTGGGTCATCGCGTAACTCGTATGCAAGCGTGAAGTGAAGTTTTGGGGATTGCTTACCAAAAGACTTAATTTCAAGCACAAAATGACGCGGCGCATCGACAATTGCGGCAGTGAATGAAATTGGACCAGAAGGTACTGTGTCTCCCGACTCAACCGACTGCCATTCTTCGTGCACTCTGGTTGCACTTTGGCGACCTAGATTGTCGAGCCAGTCGTAGCTATACCAACCGGCACGTCCAAAACCCATTTGCCGAATCCACGGAAATACATCCTGCGGTGGCGCCTTGATGGTGATTGACCGTGTTGCAATGAGCGATGCATTAGCGCATAAGTCGTCGCCAACAACAGAGCCTTGAATCTCTTCAGTTGTTGCACCCCAAAATTGAAAGATCATGGCCGTGTTGAAGCGTAATATGAGAATTTGTGAGTGTGCCGTTGTTCGTCGCAAAAGAAATAGGGCACACGCTTATTGACGAAAATGTATGGATGCCCACCGTCACCATTGATGTGTCACAGTCGCCCGAAGTTGCAGACCTTGCTCGAGTACATGCGGTAGAGGGAATAGGCGATGTCAGTACACATGCGATTCGCCAAGATGACACTGTTGTAGTTGGAGTGCAGTTAACAAGTCCGGTGCAGGCAATGTTTGCAGTCACATTTAGTTACGCATTACACCGTGATTTTCTCAACGAAGTAGCCGATGCAGAATCTCTCATTTTTGCAACAACAGACACAGGGTCCGCACATGAGGACCGTCCTTTATGGCTGAGCGTCGATATTGACGGAGCAGCCTTACGTCAAACGATGAGTATTGATTGATGTTGTAGTCGCAGTCCAGCCCTCTGGCATGAGGGGGGCAAGAAATGACTCTGAGGAGATCGATCCTTTTGCTTGACCGGCTTTCCAAATGTCGTATTTGCTATCTGAATACTGCCTAAAAAATTCAGTGACCTTTTGGTGAAGTTCTTCAACGACGTGCGAATATTCAGGTTGTTCTGCGACGTTCTGTGTTTGCAATGGATCGCGCTGGTGGTCGAAGAGAACGTTCGGCCCTGCCCCCGGAAGGCGACACCAATAAGAGAATTGATCCGTCCGTACTCCGCGGGACTCTTCTTGTTCAAAAAAGACTTCGCTGCGTTGATGGTCTTCACCTTGAAGTAGTGCCTTAAAAGAGGTGCCTGCTGACTGGTCAAATTGACGGGTTGTTCCAACCATGTCGAGGACTGTTGATGGCAGATCGATTTGGCTACACAGCGCATCCGATACGTGATTTGTTGGCACAGAAGGGTGGCGCACGATGAAGGGGATTCGCACTGCGGCGTCATATAAATGAGAAGGGCGCGTCTGGATGGTGTGTCCCCATAGCCCGTGCTGCCCATACAAGTTGGCTTGATCTGCTGTGTAGATCACGATTGTGTCCTCGAGCAGGTCCTTGTCTTTTAGTGCTGAGACAATCTTGCCTACGCCATCATCGACAATTGCGATTTGTGCGCACACATTGGCCATTGATGCAGGGTCATTGTGCATCCTCATCAAGTTGTACAGCATGTGTCGGCTGTAACGATTCGGATCATCGGCACCTCGAATAAGACTCAGCAACTCATCTGATATCGCTGTGCGCGGAAAAGTATCGAACTTTTTGCCGACGAACATTTCATAGAAGCGATTACGAAAATCTGGACCGAGATTGGTCGGAGGTAGTAAATACGGTGCGTCGTAGTTAACCATCAAAAAGAATGGATGGTCGCCGCGTTCTTCGATGTAATCGACTGCTCTCTCAGTGAAAAAGTCAACAATGTGTCTGTCGTTGACCTCGTATTCTTCGCCGTGATCAATGACTTGGTTGTCGTAGAAGTCCTCAGTATGGCCACGAACAAATGTGACAGTTTCATCAAAACCAGGAATTGGAACTCGTGGTTGACCAAGATGATGTTTACCAACCATGGCGGTTTGATAGCCAGCACCTTGGAGGACTGTTGCTAGCGATTCAAATTCTTGAATCGCAGACCAAGTATCTGGCCAATTCCGCAAATCCACATCTCGCAACCAACTGTGAACACCATGTTGTGAAGGCATGAGCCCAGTCAAAAGAGAAGCTCTCCCCGGCGAACACATCCCATTGGTGCAATAGAACCGTGTCAAAGTGGTTCCGTGCTTTGCTAGGTCATCGATATGCGGGGTATACACCTCGTGGTTGCCGTAACAACCGAGCAGGTCTGGCGGCTGATTGTCAGCAGTAATCAGAACAATATTTGTCATGAGTGTGTCATGAGTGTGTCATGTACGAGACTTAGCAATCACACGGTCTGCGGCGAGGTATCCAGATGAGATTGCTCCATCCATATAACCATTCCACTTTGCAGCAGTTTCTGTTCCAGCCCATTCAACGAGACCAAATGGCCGGCAGAGTTCTTTGCCTAGTTGTGTCCACACTCCAGGTCCGAGGTGGCCTCCGTAGCAACCCCCGCTCCATTGCTCCGCAGTCCAGTCAAGCTCGACTACTTCAATAGGTGATGCAGCTGCTGGGCCGAACAAGTCGACCAACGTGTTGAGGAAAATCTCGCGTCGTTCCTGAACGCTTAATGAAGATGCCTTTCGCGCATGTGCCCCCTCAAAGAATCCCAACAACATTCCGGATCGACCATCTGGTGGGGAATTATCGAAAGTGATGGAGACAGGGTGATCAAGAGATACGCCGAAGCCAGCCATGTTGTCGTCTCGCCAAAATGGTGTTTTATATGTGGCGATGATTTTGATGACAGCGCCCATTGGAACATTTTGAACTAGTTGTTGACGCGCCGTTGGCAGGGGAGGCGTAAATGCAATAGCTCCGATTAAGTGCTGTGGAATTGTCACAATCACCGCGTCTGCTGAGTACTCAGATTGTGTGGTCCGAACAGTCACTCCACTACCTGTTTGAGAGATGCTGGCGACTGGTTCGTTGAGATGAAGGTGATTGCCAAGTTGTTTTGCCATCGTTTCAGAAATGACTTGCGATCCTCCGACAATGCGGCTCTTTTGCGCACCCTCAGCGGTGCCCATCAAACGGTCGAGCATTCCTCCTGAGTGGCAGTAGAAGAGAAAATGCAATAGCGAAATTTCAGTTGCTTCTGCACTAAAGATTGCTGCAGTAATGGCTCGCCAGAAATCTCGAGACTGTTCAAAACGTAAGTGCTGACGAAGCCAGGTCTCAAGTGTTTGGCCGTCCCATTCAGTTGCCTTTGGCGAAGTCCATGGTTCATCGAGTGGAACCCTGGCTGCCATTCTCTCCAGACGCTTTTGTGAAATACCCACCTCTACAAGAACGTGAGGCGGCAGTCCGAAAGTGTCACCAGTGAACTTCTTGATTTTCCCTTTTAGCGAGACGATGTAATCGCCTTCGTCGTATGTGTCAAAGGTTGACAATCCCAATTCATCAATGAGCGCAAGTGCATGATCTTGTGTGGGGCCTACCCATTGTCCACCAACTTCCACTATTGACCCATCGGCAAAGACGTGGTTGAGAGTTCTTCCACCCACTCGTTCACGCGCTTCTAGGACTTCCACTTCGACACCAGATGCAACAAGACGGCGTGCCGCGGACAGTCCAGCTAGTCCAGCTCCAACTACAACAACTTTCATGATTCCCCCCAGAAAGTAGATTTATTAGTTAATCTAACAAAGAATCTACGCCTCAAAATCACCAAAATTTGCGGCCAACCAAGGAGATGTATGGGCCGGCCCAGCTTGCGCAGTATTCGACGAGAAGAACTTCTGGACGCAGTTGTGGGGATTATCACGACGAAAGGCGTTGCCGGACTCACTGTTGCCGACGTCGCAAAATTGGCGGGGACTCAATCATCAAAGGTGCATCATTATCTGGGCTCTCGGGAAGAAATGATTTCAGCCGCTGTTGGTCGCGCGTTGATTTCAGTTGAAGAAATTGTATTGAACGCTTTGACATCAATAGAACCAGAAAATCGGCTTGAAGCGCAGATTGAGATTTTGTTTGGCACGAGTCTTTTAGAGCCACACATCAATCAGTTAATAGATCAACTTATTGCTGCATCATATTTGGACGAAGAAATTCGTAGCAATGTGAGTCGGATGTACAAGAGATTTCTTGAAATACTCATCGATAGTTTTGAGCTCGCAGTCCCGGACCTTCCCGAAGCGGAACGACATCAAGCCGCACATACAATTCTTGCGCTTGCTCACGCGACGCCAACTTTTGAATGGCTAACTCTTGATACAAACAACATCAACGACGGACGTTTAGCAGCTGAACAAATTGTTGCGAATGCAAAATTACGTTGTCAGGAAGTCTCTAAGTGACCAAGATTTGGTTTGTTCTTTCCCGCTGAAACAGTAGGTCCGGTCACCGATCACACGGGCCGGTATCCACAAATCAACGCGTCGTACAAGTAGGCAAGATCATCACAGCGGTTCTTCCAGTCGCTTGCTGGCACTAGTAACCTCTATATAGATGACGCAAAGTGTGTCGACGAATTTCGGACCACATTTCGCACCATCCCCGGCCCCCGTAGCTCAGTGGATAGAGCGACGGTTTCCTAAACCGCAGGTCGCATGTTCGATTCATGCCGGGGGCACAAGAACTCGTGATCAGAGTTCGGTTTGACTGTCACAACGCAGGAAGTCGGGCCCAGTTTCTTTCGGACACAACTTTCGATTCGCTGGTGCAAACATTCCGTCGCGGTTCTCCCAACCCGGAACAATCCACGCATGGAGCATCCAAAAGTCTCCACCGGCAATAAACGAACCGTTGCACTCATCTGGCCCAGCAGATCTCTCGCGAATCACCCACCCCGATAATGCAACGCACAATCCTGCATGGCGATGCCACATGTCTGCTCCGCCAGCAAACCCCTTTGGTTCTGTTGCTGATTGAACGGCATAGGAGTAACCGACAAGCACTGGAGGAGACTTGCTGTGATCAAATAACACCATCGATGGGTTTCCCGGTGCGAAGGGCTCGAGAATTTGCGACCATCGCACCCAATGGGTTCCAATTCCTGGAGAAGGTGAAGTAGCGAGCACGTATCCGCGTGCCGCAACTTTCTCGACCGTGTCAAGATCGGCAATCATCGACCGAGCCGTTTCGATCTCGGATTCAAGAGCCTCTAGATCTTTATCGTCGACCGCATGACCGGAGTGAGAGCCACCATGTTGGTGCTCGTCGGCAGGAGGGCGTTCTGCGCCAGTGGCGCCGAGTGCAATGATTGCAGCCACTTCGCTTTCGGGTAGATCGGTGGCAAGAGTGTCGGTGTCGGCAGGTGCTGTGAAGACAATTCCGTCATCGGTTTGCTGCGAACCACCTGCATCGGAATTGCTGCATGCGCTGAGGGTTACAAGTGAGGCGATGACGAAGAGCCGTGTCCACATCAAGGGTCTTTGTCGTTGCGATACCACCTGTTGTGAGATTAGTGGAATTCGCGGCAATAGGTAGAGCCTTGGTTTCAGTAGATTGAGTGCATGAATTTTTCCTCGCGACTGAGGAGATCGTTGCTATCGAATCCGTTTCGACTGTTGCCTGTGTCGTTCGCGGCAATGATTGGCATTGGGATGATGCTCTTGTTGCTTCCACAAGCCACGGTCTCGGGGCGCAAGACCACTGTTCTTGACGCGCTGTTCACTGCAACGAGCGCTGTGTGCGTAACGGGCCTTTCCGTCGTGGATACCGCCACTCATTGGACAGGCTTGGGTAAAGGCATCATTTTGTTTCTCATTCAAATTGGTGGACTTGGCATCGTGACTGTTGTCAGCATCGGAATACTTCTCGTCGCCGACCGAATCGGTTTATCGCATACCCGCATCCTTGCTGCAGACTTGCGAACCGACAGTTATAGCAGTGTGTCCAAACTTGTGCGCAACATCGTGCTCACCACGTTGGCCTTTGAAGCAATTTTTGCAGTGCTAATTGCGGCACGCTTCTTCTTTGCGTACGACTACGGGTTTCAAACGGCAGCAGTGCACGGTGTGTTTCACAGCGTTTCGGCCTGGAACAACGCTGGCTTTGCTTTGTACACCGATAATTTCATCGGCTTTGCGAATGACTGGTTTTTGAGTATTGCTATTTGTCTCGCGGTTATCTTCGGCGGAATCGGCTTTCCCGTGTTGCAGTCGCTCGCGGTGCACAAACTCAAGTGGAGAATGTGGCCGATGCACACCAAGTTGATGATCAGCGCAACGGCAGTGTTGCTTGTTCTTGGCACAGCGTTGTTTCTTGCCTTTGAATGGTCAAATCCGCGCACGCTTGGCGCAATTCCCGAAACCGCTCGCCTGCATTCGGCGTTCTTTCACTCGGTGCAAACTCGAACCGCAGGTTTCAACTCCATTGACACTGCCGCACTGAACGAAGAGTCTCTTCTTGTATCAACGATCTTGATGTTTATTGGTGGAGGTAGTGCATCGACTGCTGGTGGAATCAAGGTGTCAACGTTTGCATTGCTGGCCTTTGTGATTTGGGCAGAGATTCGTGGCGATCGCGATGTGAACATGTTTGGGCGTCGCATCTCCGAAGATTCGCAGCGCCAAGCATTGACTGTTGCATTAGTTGGGGTTGGGGTGCTCGCTGCATCAACTCTCGCGCTCATGGTCCTTGGAGAAACTGGTCTAACTGCTGCCGCATTCGAAGCAGTTTCTGCTTTGTCGACGGTTGGCCTCTCTACTGGAGTGACCACAGCAGAAGGATCGCCGACACGGATCGTTCTGATCATGCTGATGTTCATAGGTCGACTCGGCCCAGTCGTGCTTGTTGCGGCGATTGTTCTTCGAACACGTCCAAACTTGTTTAGGTTTCCAACCGAACGCCCGCTCATCGGCTGAACGTAGAGCTGGCCATATGCTGAATATCCTCGTGAGTAAAGAATGGACACACTGACAACATGACGATCTCGAATCCTGCGAATCCACAAGCAAATAAGGCCGAAGCTGATGCCGCTAATCGTGGTGGAGTGCTCATCATTGGTCTTGGCAGATTCGGAGAGGCGCTAGCCCGCGGACTTGTCGAGCAGAACATCGAAGTGCTCGCTGTTGATTTTGACGAAGAAATTGTTCAACGAGTGTCGGGGGACATCCCAAATGTTGTGCAGTGCGATGGCACTTCTTCACGTGCACTTCGCCAGATTGGCGCCGAACAGTTCTCTCGCGCAGTTGTTGCGATTGCGTCGAACATTGAAGCATCGGTACTCTCGGCGCTCGTACTCATTGACGAGTTAAAGGTACCAATGGTGTGGGCAAAGGCAGTCTCACTTGATCACGCAAAAATTTTGGAGCGAGTTGGCGTAAGTCGTGTAATCCAACCCGAGCACGACATGGGTTACCGCACTGCACGCAGTATCGCGCGCCGTGTTACCGACTATTTCCATGTGGAAGACGACTTCGCGCTCGTTGAAATGGAAGCTCCAAAGAGTTGCCTTGGCCGCCCGCTAGGCGAACTAGCAATCCGTAAAAAGTACGGTGTAACGATCGTCAGCATTAAACCGCCAGGTGGCGAGTTTCAGCATGCAGATCAGGCGACAATCCTGCAACCAGGTGAGTTGATTCTGCTGGCTGGTAAGCCTGCAAGCCTCGACGCGTTCGTCATCGACGCCGAGTAAGTGTCACGCAGCTCTGAAGGCGCTAACCGAAAACAACTATTTCGCGGCGTAGCCAAAGGCAAGCGAAGTGGCGACTGCTAACCAGAGTTGGTAAGGCAAGAATGCAAAACCAAGAACCGGTGACACTCGGAATGCGATCACAAGAAGTGGGATCGTAAACACAGTCGCAAGTACCAGCGCGAAACCAGATGCAAGAAGCAAGTGTGGCCCATAAAACAACCATGCCCAGGTAAGCGCGGATACGACGCTGAGTGCAAGCGAAATCAGCCACACCAGTTGATTCGTGTTTGATAGGCGACTTGCAACAAGCCAAGTAGCTGTAATGAGCATTGCAAAGTTATATGGCCAGATGATTCCGAACACGCTGCTGGGTGGCTGCCAAGCAGGGCGAGGAAGCGAGCGATACCACTCAGCATCAGTGGCCACCATGCGACCGGATCCGATTACGTAAATGGCAATAATGACTGTTCCAAGAACGCCTACAAGGTTTCGACTCATGTTCAAGTGTGGCACGCAGCCATTAGCCGTTTTTGTGGTCGTCAAACCACTCGCGTGCTGCAGCCAAAATCTGCGGTTCGGTAAGCGCGGGAACATTCACGTCGAGTGCGGCAACTACTTTTTCTGCTGTCTTAGGTTGATGACGCTCGAGGTGCTGGATCAACTTCAGCATCGAATTTGATTTTCCCTTTCCGTGACCTACGAGAAGAATCTGTCCAGCAGGAGCAAGGGCAGCTGCGACGCCTTCCAAGTAAGGGTGTTCAAATCGGTTCGTTTCGTGGCCGTGGCTTGTTTGCTCTTGGCGAACGTGATGATGCACATGCTCGGCAGTAGGTCGTGCAACAACTTCGGGCTTATCGCCTCTGTGTGCATCGGTTGCCCAAATGCGAGTTTCGGTGTGTGTAACTGCTGCTACGACGAGTTTTCCGGTGATGTCCATGTGGTGACACCATACGCCTGATTGGCGCAATGCAGTAATCAGTCAAAACCAATAAACGAGGCAACTTTGTCGTTGGGCGAGCGGCGTGACTTCACGTCGTTCGCCACAAACGATTCATCGGGGTAGCCCATTGCAACACAGGTCATAATTACCTGGTCTTCAGGAATGTTGGCGTTTTCTCGCACCACCGAAGACTGCATAATCCCTTGACCATTGATTACTGAACCAATGCCTTTTGACCACGCGGCAAGCACAAGCCCGTACGTGGCAGCACCGCAATCGAAATGGGCAATGGTGTCATCGGCAAGCGCTTTATCAACCGTGATCACGATTGACACCGGTGCATCAAACTGGCGGAAGCCACGCATCACCCAGTCCATGCGCCGTTCCTTGTCGTCGCGCGCAATTCCCATTGCTTCAAAAAGCTGAACCGCTATTTCAACTTGTCGTTCGCGGTGTGGGCCTTCGTAACCATGATTCAACTTGATCTCGCGGTCTACCGAAGAACCAGCCATCATCTTTTCAGTGTTGCCTCTACGAATGCGTTCGAGTGGCTCGCCCGTGAGTACATGGAAGTGCCAGGGCTGAGTGTTCATGGACGATGGCGCTTGCTTGGCAATGTGAATGATTTCTTCGAGAGTTTCACGTGGGATGGGATCTGTTTTGTATCCGCGAATACTTCGACGGGCCTGCGCGATGTCTTCATAATTCATGAGCGAAGCCTAGAAGTGATGTCGCGAGAGCAACGAACTAGGGTTTTTCCATGACTAATACAGCGCCGCAACGGCTAATCGACAATATGCGTGGCGTTCGTTATGGCGAAGTGCTTGCCATGTTCTTGCGTGACACCGGGCTTGAGGCCGAGGTGTACGGCACACAGATGTTGAACGATTGCCCGCAGGAGTTGTGGGAAACGCTTGATGCAGATGCCATTGCGAAAGACATGGGTGCTGTGTTTGTGAAGTTAAACGGCCCTCGTTATTGGTTGCTTGATGGATTGGGTTCAAAAGTTGCTGTGGTGGACCCTGTGTTTAGAGATTTCAATGGCATTCAAATGCGACGCATTGCAACCATTCCATTAGGTGCCGATTTTGCAGCTGGTGCTTACGTGGTGCGCAATGTAAATCGTGGCGCAGTGTTCTTCTTTGATGCAGGAAAAACTGTGTATGAATTGGTCGACCCAGATGGTCGAGCTTTCGTTATGCAGGCGCGCTGCGTGGGAGTTGACTCAAATATGAGTGAAGCGTCGTTGGTAAACCTTGGCGAGCGCCTTGCGCTTCCAGAGGGTTGGTCGTATCGCACCCGAGTGCTGGACAGCGAGCTGGTGATTGATACCAGCGCAACCTTGGCCACAGTGGTGCAAGACGAATTCGAAAACACCTACACGCTGCCGTATTAAGAATTAGAAAGACAGGATGTTGCCGATTTCGGGTGACATTTTTCCCGTAACTAATTGTGAGTAGGTATCGCTTACTGCCTTGGTGCCGTGCAGGTGGTCGATGCGTAGCCACTGTTTCGAACCTTCAATAAATATGGTGAGTGCAGTCTCGAGTCGATTATTCAGTTCTGCAGGACCCCATTCTTTACTGCGCTTTGAAATTTGGCTAGGGGCAAAGAAAAACTGTGGTTTTGGCCCCGGTGTATCCACTCGGTGACTGGTTTGATCCCAGTGCGTTGCGCCAATACTGCACGAATACTTCAGTGATTCACCAAAGTGAGTGTGAACTAGAGCAACGATTTCTGGGTTGCCAGCCATATCAACGATCACGGTTTGGACTGATGGATCGAGTGAAGAAATCTCGCTCTAGGCAACAACGTCGTGGTATTCGCCAACGTTAGTGACGAAGTCAACGTTTGCATTCGATGTGAGCCCGATGACGCGCATTGTTGAATTTGCTCGCAAACAATGGGCGAGTGCGATGGATGTTTTGCTGGATGCACTGGTGATCAGCACTTGTGTTGCACCATAAAAACTCTCTTCGCGCAGAAAGTCTTCTGCAAGGAACGAAGTCATGAATAGTCCACGGAAAATGAGCATGGCATTGTCGTTTTCGCCCACGGCGTCAGCAACTTTGTCAAAGGCGCGATATGCCATGGCGTGTTTCTCGCGGTGAACTCCGATGTCAATGAATCCGCTGCTGGAAGATTGTGCGTGCACAATGTGTTCGTTGCCAATGGGGAAGAAACCGAAGTATCTGCCGCCCACCGCAATGTCTGGGTTTGCCGATTCGCTGACAACTCCGTATCCCATTGCAGGCAGACGTCCCCAGCCAGCTTCAGCAGGGAAGAAGCCCCAGTAATCAAGAAAGTCGCCGCTCAACGCGTAACTGATGTTGTTCGAAGTAAGCGCAAACCGTTCGATGGTCAAACGGACCTCACCGGGTTGCAGGGCAGTGGAATCGCTTGTCGCCATGCGGAACTTGCGAATGTCTGATCGATCAATTTCGAGACAAATGTGTTGTGGCTGCACACATGCACTGTAGGCCCTTCAAATTCGGGGCAACGAAGTAAAGGAATGGTTGAAAATAGTATCTACAATCCGAGATATGAAATTAGGCGAATCAGGAGCGCTTGTAAAGGCGGCGCGGCTGAAAGCAGGACTGACCCAGGCTCAGTTGGCCGAACTTGCTGACACCAGCCAATCTGCAATTGCCGCATATGAGGCAGGCGAGAGAGAACCGACCATTCCCGTACTTCAACGGATGGTGGATGCAACGGGGCATCGCCTACTCATTGAAATTGACTCTGACCGTTCGTTGTATCGACTGTCCGATCTTGCACTCGACATCAAGAAGGTGGCAAAAAGAGACGTGACAAAGCGAATGCGTCTTGTTTTTGAATTCCTGAGAAGCGCCGAGGAAGACGGTCATTCATTGCAGTTGTTGATTACAGCCGAACCGCAACCAACAGGAGATATCCGATTTGATGCCTTGTTTGCCGCCGTTGGCGAGTACTTAGCAGCGAAGCACGGCATTCCACCACCACGGTGGGTGCAGAGCAAAACAAGGTTCTTAGATGGTGCATGGTGGATCAGTGCAATGCCGTCTGCACGAGCGCGAGCCTTGGTGCACACTCCAGCATCCTTTCGCAGACGAGGCGTGATGATAGATCGTCGTGATCTGGAGTCAAAGTGACTTACCGACTACTGAATCGCGAAGTGTTAGAGAAAGCTTTTCATTTACTTGCCGCAAAGTTGAAGCGACGTGGAATCGTTGGCGAACTACATGTCTTTGGTGGAGCAGCAATGGTGTTGGCCTTTAACGCTCGCGAGGCAACACGCGATGTAGATGCTGTATTTGCACCCGATACTCACGTGATCGTGGCTGCGCAGGAAGTTGCAGATGAATTGAATCTTCCAAAGACATGGCTGAATAATCAAGCATCGAGCTACGTTTCGGGAGTTGCAGGCCGTGGTACACCAGTGTTTGACCATCCGTTTCTTCGCGTCATGGTCACACCACCTGAGCATTTATTGGCAATGAAGGTTCGCGCAGCACGCGCACTTCGTGATGCGGACGACATTCGTTTCTTGCTCAAGCACTTGCACATTGATCGCATTGAGAATGTGAAAAGAATTGTGTCTCAGTACTTTCCTGATGACGCAATATCAAACAGATCAGTGCAACTTGTAGAAGATATTCTGTCGTTGTAAATACAAAAGACCCGCCCTTTCGGGCGGGTCTTTCAACTTCAATTAAGTAAGAAAATTACTTCTTCTTCTTTTTTACAACTTTCTTAGGAGCTGCTTTTTTCGGAGCTGGCTTCTTAGGAGCTGCAGCCTTTTTTGGTGCTGGTTTTGCAACTGGCGCCATTGGCTTTGTGTTCAATTTCGGAGCTGGAGAAACACCAAGTGCGATGTCCTTGAAGCCCTTAAGTGCGGTGATCTTTGCAACTGTCTTTGCCTTGATCTGGATCGTCTCACCGGTGGCCGGGTTACGACCTTGGCGTGCTGGACGCTTGATCTTGGCGAACTTTGCAAAGCCCGAGATGTTCACGATTTCACCCTTGGCAACAGTTGCCAGGATTACGTCGATCGTTCCTTCGACAGTCGACGTTGCCGTCTTCTTGTCTACGCCAGTGTGAAGTGCTACTGCTTGAATGAGGTCACGTTTTTTCATAACCGAAAATGTATAGCAATTGTGTGGCTCGGTAGTGGATAGTGCCCGTTTTCAGGGCACTTTTGAACGGTCGGGCTAGCCTGACCGACATGACCTCCCTTTTTGATTCTGTCCCGTTGTCTCGTGGCCCTGCCCTCGTCAATCGATTCATGCTTTCCCCACTCACCAATCATCAGAGCAATGCAGATGGGACCTTGTCTGACGGGGAGCATAAATGGCTTGAAATGCGTGCAAATGGTGGGTTTGGGCTGGTCATGACATGTGCTTCCCATGTGCAAAAGGTTGGTCAGGGATTCCCTGGACAGTTGGGTTGTTTTGGTGATCAGCACATTGCTGGCCTGACTCGAATTGCCGACACCATTCGGGCGTCCGGAAAGGTGTCCTACGTTCAGCTGCATCATGCGGGAAATCGCTCGCCGAAAGACCTGATCGGCGAAGCTCCGGTTTGCCCGTCGGATGATGCCGAAACTGGCGCGCGGGCACTGACGCATGCAGAGGTTGAGCAGCTGATTGCCGACTTTGTGGCTGCTGCCGTTCGGTGTGACAAGGCGGGTTTCGACGGCGTTGAACTGCATGGAGCGCACGGCTACATCATTTGTCAGTTTCTCTCCAGTGACATCAACAAGCGCACCGATGAATTTGGTGGTTCGCTAGAAAATCGCGCTCGCGTATTGATGCGCATTGTGGATGGTGTGCGTGAACAATGCAGACCAGACTTGCAACTTGCAGTGCGTCTTTCGCCTGAACGTTTCGGCTTATTGGTAGATGAAATCCGCGAAGTGTTTTCGTGGCTTGTTGCCAGTGGAAAAGTTGATCTCATTGACATGTCGTTGTGGGATGTGTTTAAGGAAGCGCACGAACCAGAGCACGCAGGCAAGCAATTGCTTGAATTGTTCACGTCCATTCCGCGTGGCAACGTAAAGCTTGCTGTTGCAGGGAAAATCGCAACACCACAAGATGCTCAGAAAGTCATTGATTTAGGCGCAGATATTGCAGCGTTGGGCCGCGGAGCAATTTTGCACCACGACTTCCCAAACAAAACAAAAGCCGATCCACACTTCACACCGCGAACGCTGCCTGTGGCAGCCGAGGTGTTGCGTTCCGAAGGGCTTTCAGAGCCCTTCGTGAACTACATGAAGGTATGGACCGGCTTTGTAAGTGAGTAATTAATTACGAACGAAGTCGATCGTTCTTTGGGTCGAACAATGGTTCTGCACCAACGGTGACCGTTGCGCGCTTGCCAAAGATTTCAACTTCCAACTTGGTGCCTGCTGCTTCAAACTCTGGGAACACGTAACCAAGAGCAACGCTCTGGTTCAGTGTGAAGCTCCAGCCGCCTGAAGTAGCAATACCAACACGCTTGTCGCCGCTGAAAATGCTGGCGCAGAACGGAACGTCTGCATCGCCATCAACATCCAGTGTCATTGGCACGAATCGGTACTTCGATCCATTCTTCTTTTCTTCAACAAGTGCTGCTTTGCCCACGAACTCTTTGTTCATGTCAACGAAGCGATCGAGCGAAGCGTCGAATGGTGAGAACCCAATTTCAAGGTCACCCTTCCAACCGCGGTAGCACTTGTCGAGACGGAGGCTGTCTACTGCGTAGATACCCATGTCGCGAATGCCGTGCTTTTCACCTGCTGCTGAAATTTGGTCATACAACGCAACCATCTGGTTATTTGCTGCGTGCAATTCCCAACCAAGTTCACCTACGTAGTTCACGCGCAGTGCAAGCACTGTGCCAACTGAAGTTTCAATCAACTTGTGTGACAACCATGGGAAGTCAGCGTTCTCAGTTGAAGTAGTGGTCACCTTAGAGAGCACTTCGCGTGCCTGCGGTCCTACCAAGATGAGCGAGCCGTAATCCTTGGTGACGTTCTTAATGGTGACACTGCCATCTGTTGGCATTGCCATTTCCAAAACGTCGAGGTCGTGCCACTCCGAGCTTGCTGCGCCAACAAGGTAGAACTTGTCTTCTGCCAAGCGGGCAACCGTGAGTTCGCTGAGCAACTTGCCATCTGGCAAGAGTGCATAGCTCAGGCTTAAGCGGCCAACCTTTGGCAACTTGGTGCAAATGAGGTTGTCGAGGAAGGCAAATGCGCCTGGCCCAGCAACTTCAATTTTGGTGAAGCCTGGAAGGTCGAGCAGTGCAACCGAGTTGCGTGCTGCATGACATTCTTCAGCAACAACTTTGCGCCATCCGTTTTTGCGGAAGAACGACAAGGTGTGATCGGTAACTTCGCCCTTCGGGTCGAAATAGGTTGGACGTTCCCAACCACCACGAGCACCAAATGCTGCGCCTTTTGCCTTCAATTTGTCGTACAACGGCGACATATATGAAGGACGACCTGCAGGACGCTCTTCGAATGGGAAGCCCATTGCGTATTCGTTTTGGTACACCTCGAGCGCGCGGTCAATGGTGTACTGCGTGGTTGCGTACTCCTTGAAACGACGACGATCGATTCCCCAAATGTCGAACTCTGGACGACCGTTCAACATCCACTCTGCAATTGCTTTTCCTGCACCGCCACCTTGAGCGATACCGAAGCTGAACGTGTTGCAATGGAAGAAGTTGCGCAAACCGCGTTCTGGTCCGAGGTATGGGTTGCCGTCTGGTGCGTACGGAATTGGTCCGTTCACAACACGTGCAATTCCTGCTTCTGCAATCAATGGCACGCGTTCACCGGCATCAAGAATTTGTGGTTCCAAACGCTCGAGTTCTGCTGGCCACAACTTTCCTGCGAAGTCATCTGGAATTCCGTCGAGCCACATTGCAGTTGACTGCCACTCGTATGGTCCGAGAATGTAACTGTGACGCTCCTGACGCAAGTAGTACGAAGTGTCTACGTCGCGAAGAAGTGGAAGTGGCTTTGACAATGCAGCAAGCTCTGGAATTTCTTCCGTTACCAAGTACTGGTGAGCCATAGTCATGATTGGCAAGTGGCGACCAAGAAGCGCCATCACTTCGCCTGCGCGATAACCAGCAGCGTTCAACACCATTTCGCACTCGATAGTTGCCTTGTCGGTGGTGACGATCCATTCATGGTTTGGCTTTTGCTCAAGACCAATGACGCGCTCGTGACGACGAATCTCTGCACCCAATGCACGTGCAGCGCGAGCAAGTGCTTGCGTTACTTGTGATGGGTCGATGTCGCCGTCTAGTGGGTCCCACAATGCGCCAACAAGATCGTGTGTCTCAACGAATGGATACACCTTCTGCAATTCGGAAGGAGTAAGTACGTCGTACTCCATTCCGTTTGCGCGTGCCATCGACTTCACATGCTTGAACTCGGCCATGCGCTCTTCGCTGTGTGCAAGACGCACTGAACCAGTGCGGTGGTAGTTAATAGGGAAGTCAGGGTCTTTGGCTAGTTCGGTGTACAACTCGGCGGTGTACTTCTGTACCTTCATGACGCTCCAGCTACCAGAGAACGTTGGTACGTTGCCGGCTGCGTGCCAGGTGGACCCTTCGGTCAATTCATCGCGCTCGAGGAGCAGCACGTCGGTGCAGCCCATCTTTGCTAGGTGGTACAGGGCGCTCACGCCCGCAATACCGCCTCCGATAATGACAATCCGTGCGCGCTCACTCATATATATGTCCCCGATTTCGTCAGTTCAGGCCCGAGTCCGAGCCGGCCAGTGCGTGATATATCTCGCCGTGACATACTAGACAAGCAATTATTCGATGCCAATTTGAGCCAGTAGGTCCGAGGAGTTTCCGTGTCAAATCTGCCAAGTAGCGCCAAGGTAGTCATCGTCGGCGGCGGGATTGTTGGTTGCAGCATTGCCTATCACCTCGCCAAGCGCGGTGAAACGGATGTGTTGCTCCTCGAGCGCAAGCAGCTCACTTCAGGAACCACCTGGCACGCAGCAGGTCTTGTTGGACAGTTGCGCGCAACACAAAACCTCACACGTCTTGCTCAGTACACCACAAACTTGTTCGCAACGCTGGAAGAAGAAACTGGTCAAGCAACTGGTTTCCAGCAACGTGGTTCGGTTGCCATTGCAACAAATGAAGAACGATTTGAAGAATTGAAGCGCGGTGCGTCAATGGCGCGAGTGTTTGGTTTGCCAGTGAACATCATCACTCCTGCCGACGTGAAGGAACTTGTGCCACTTGCACGCGTAGACGACTTGGTTGGTGCAGTGCACCTGCCTGGCGACGGAGTGGTGAACCCAATTGACGTAACGCAAGCTCTTGCAAAGGGTGCACGTGCACACGGAGTGCGCATTGTTGAAAACGTAAAAGTAGATCGCATTGTTGTTGAAAACGGTCGCGCGGTTGGTGTTGAAGTTGAAGGACAAATCATTCGCGCTGAAGCTGTGGTAAACGCTGCAGGTATGTGGGCTCGCGAACTTGGCGATCAAGTTGGTGCAACGGTGCCGTTGCATGCAGCCGAGCACTTCTACATCGTTACCGAAGCTGTTGAAGGAATTTCTCCAACGATGCCGGTGTTGCGTGACCAAGATGGTTCGGGCTACTTCAAAGAAGATGCAGGCAAGTTGTTGGTGGGTTGGTTCGAACCAGTTGCTAAGCCGTGGGGCATGAAGGGAATTTCGGAAGAGTTCTCTTTCACTTCATTGCCTGAAGACTTTGAACACATTGCGCCACTCATTGAGAACGCAACTCACCGTATGAACTTGTTGGAGCAAACCGGAATTCGTTTGTTCTTCAACGGACCAGAATCATTTACGCCAGACGATCGCTACTTGCTCGGTGAACAACCAGAAGTTAAGGGTCTGTTTGTTGCCGCAGGTTTCAACTCGATTGGCATTCAGTCATCGGGTGGTGCTGGCAAAGTGCTTGCCGACTGGATCGTTGATGGTCGTCCGCCTATGGACTTGTGGGACGTCGATGTTCGTCGCGTCATGCCGTTCCAAAGCAACAAGAACTACTTGCATGACCGCACAGTTGAATCGCTTGGCTTGTTGTATGCAATGCACTGGCCATTCCGTCAACCAGAAACCGCACGTGGTGTGCGTCGTTCGCCATTCCACGATCGATTGACAGCAAAAGGTGCATGTTTTGGCGAAGTTGCTGGTTGGGAACGCACGAACTGGTTTGCTCCTGCAGGCGTAAAAGCCGAGTACGAATACACCTATGGTCGCCCGAACTGGTTTGAATTCTCGGCAGAAGAGTGCCGTGCAACTCGTGAAGCAGTAGCCATGTTTGATCAGTCGTCATTCGGCAAGTTTGTTCTCAAAGGCCCAGACGCTGAAAAGATCATCAACCGTATTTCGGCAAACGACATGTCGGTGCCTGTTGGCAAGTTGGTGTACACGCAGTGGCTAAACGAGCGCGGCGGTATTGAAGCCGACCTCACCGTTACCCGCGAATCAAAAGACCGTTACTTGATCGTTACGGCAGCAGCAACACAAACACGCGACTACACCTATTTGAAGGATCAGATTGGCAAAGACGAGCGTGCTGCGGTTATCGACGTCACGTCGGGTTCAGCAGTGCTCAGCATCATGGGTCCAAACTCACGTGCGTTGTTGCAGTCACTCACGTCAACCGACATGTCGAATGATGCGTTCCCATTTGGAACTTCGCAAATCATTGACATCGGTTATGCGCGAGTGCGCGCAAGTCGCGTCACCTTCGTGGGTGAGCTTGGTTGGGAGTTGTACATTCCTACCGAATTCGCAACTGGTGTGTTCGACGTGATTGTTGCAGCAGGACCGCAGTTTGGTTTGAAGCATGCGGGATATCACGCACTGAACTCGTTGCGCATGGAAAAGGGATATCGCCACTGGAGTCACGACGTGTCGCCAGACGACACGCCACTCGAGTCGGGCCTGGGGTTCACCGTTGCGTGGAACAAGCCAGGCGGATTCATTGGCAAGGAAGCCTTGTTGAAGCAAAAAGAATCGGGCGTGAAAAAGCGCTTGGTGCAGTTTGCAATGAAAGACCCAATGAAGAACCTGTACCACAACGAACCAATTTGGCGTAATGGCGAAATCGTCGGCCACATCACGTCGGGAATGTTTGGGCACGCCATCGGCAAGTCCATTGGTATGGGTTATGTTGAAAATCATCATGGCTTGGTCGATAAGGCCTTTGTTATGGATGGAACATACGAAATTGAAGTTGCGGGCGAGCGGTTTGCGGCAGAGGCGCAACTCGATCCGTTTTATGATCCAAAGAGTGAACGCGTAAAGGCATAAAGGAGAAAGAACATGACTGAATCAACCAATGCTCGACGCGGGGGTCGCGCTGCACGTAACGCATTGCGCGCAGCACCGCTAACCGATGACATCAAGCCAGTACGTCCGGGTATGCCGGGTGGTCGCTACAAGCCACTTACCGATGCCGAAGTACTGAAGATTCACGAAGCGGCAATCAACGTTCTGGAAAACATCGGCATCGCCGACGCCATTCCATCAACTCTTGAGTACCTCTTGCCAAAGGGTTGCAAGCTCGACGAGAACGGTCGCTTGTTGTTCCCACGCTCACTCATCGAGCACACGCTTGAAATTGCTGGTCGTAATTTCCCTCTGTATGCGCAAGACCCGCAGTACGACATGGAGCCGTGGGGCACCAACACATATTTCGGAACAGCTGGCGCTGCTGTATACATTGCCGACTACGAAACAGGCGAGTACCGCGAATCGGTTTCACAAGATGCATACGACATTGCTCGCATTGTCGACAAGATGGAGCACTTGCACTTCTACCAACGAGCAGTAGTGCCACGCGATATTCCAGAAGCATCAGCAATGGATATCAACACCTGTTACCTCAGCGTGAGCGGAACCACCAAGCACGTTGGTACTTCATGGGTGCATCCAGATCACCTTGAAGCATCGCTGAAGATGTTGCACGAAATTGCAGGCGGCGAAGACAAGTGGCGCGCGCGTCCATTCGTCAGCCAGTCCAACTGCTTCGTTGTTCCGCCACTCAAGTTTGCAAGCGATGCATGTAAGTGCCTCGAAGTTGCAGTTCACGGTGGAATGCCAGTGTTGTTGTTGTCGGCTGGTCAAGCTGGCGCAACCGCACCTGCAGCAATTGCTGGTGCATTGGTACAACAAGTTGCCGAGTGTCTCGCAGGCCTTGCATACGTCAATGCAATCAAGCCAGGTGCTCCAGCAATCTTTGGATTGTGGTGCTTCGTTTCTGACTTGCGCTCAGGTGCAATGTCGGGTGGCAGCCCAGAGCAAGTGTTGTTGTCTGCAGCAAGTGCTCAGATGGCTCACTTCTACAACCTCACGGGTGGAACATCATCGGGAATTTCCGATGCGAAGTTCCCAGACGCTCAATCAGGTTCAGAAAAAGGCATTAATCACGCACTCGTTGGTAACGCCGGCATGAACCTCATTTATGAGGCAGCAGGCATGCACGGAAGTTTGTTGGGCTACTCGTTAGAGGGAGTCGTGCTCGACAACGACACCATTGGATCAGTGCAACGCACTATCAAGGGAATCGAAATCACCGACGAATCATTGTCTATTGAAACCATGCGTGCACAGTGCATTGGTGGACCTGGTCACTATTTGGGTGCTGAGCAGACGTTGCGAATTATGCAGAGCGAATATCTGTATCCAGCAATTGGAGACCGTCTCAGTTCAAAAGAGTGGAAAGAAGTGGGCAAGCCTGAGATTTATCATGTCGCTCACAAGAAGGTTCGCGAAATTTTGGACAATCATTACCCAAGCCACATCCCAGAAGCAATGGATGCCAATATTCGCTCCTACTTGGACATCCGCTTGCCACGCGAGAAGATGGTCAATCCAAACTTGATTATCGCCTAGTAAGGCGGTTTCACTGAGGTTCGCCTCGGCATCGTCAAATAGGATGCGGGCATGGCAAATGCATGGTTTGAAACAGTCGCCGAAGCTCAGCGCCGCGCGCAAAAGCGCTTGCCGAAGTCGGTGTATGGCGCGCTCGTTGCAGGTTCTGAAAAGGGTCTGTCTTCGCGCGACAACTTAGATTCATTTGACCAACTGGGCTTCGCTCCGCATATCGCAGGCCTCTCTGGTCAACGCGACATGGCAGTAAGCGTGATGGGTCAGCAGTTGTCGATGCCGGTGATTATTTCGCCAACTGGCGTTCAAGCAGTACACCCCCAGGGTGAAGTTGCTATTGCGCGTGCTGCTCAAAATCGTGGTATTCCGATGGGTCTTAGTTCGTTTGCCAGCAAGTCGGTTGAAGAAGTTGCTGCCGTCAATACTCAAACGTTGTTTCAGATGTATTGGTGTGGCGACAAAGACACATTGGTGCAACGCATGGAGCGTGCTCGTGCAGCTGGCGCAACTGGACTCATTGTCACTCTCGACTGGTCGTTCTCGAATGGTCGTGACTGGGGAAGCCCGTGGATTCCTGAAAAGATCAACTTGAAAGCAATGCTCAAGCTTGCACCTGAAGTGTTGGTGAAGCCCGAGTGGTTGTGGTCATTTGCAAAGACTGGGCGCATTCCAGACCTCACTGCACCAAACATGCAAAAGCCTGGCGAAGATGCTCCAACATTTTTTGGCGCCTACTACGAATGGATGCAAACAACGCTTCCAACGTGGGAAGACATTGCGTGGTTGCGTCAGCAGTGGGGTGGGCCATTCATGGTGAAGGGCGTCAGTCGAATTGACGATGCAAAGCGCGTTGTTGATTTAGGTGCAACGGCTCTCTCAGTTTCTAACCACGGTGGAAACAATTTGGATGGAACGCCAGCACCAATTCGTGCACTTCCTGCGATTGCCGATGCGGTCGGTTCGCAGATTGACGTATTGCTCGATGGCGGTGTGCGACGTGGAAGCGACGTGGTGAAGGCGATGGCACTTGGTGCTCGCGCAGTCATGATTGGTCGCGCATATTTATGGGGCCTTGCAGCAAATGGTCAAGCAGGAGTAGAAAACGTGCTCGATGTAATTCGTGGCGGTATTGACTCGGCACTCTTGGGTCTAGGCAAGTCACACGTCAATCAACTCACACGCGACGATGTTGTTGCACCACCAGATTTCTTTCGCAAACTAGGCGCGTAAGCGCAGAATACGAGTTGCACATGACGCGTCGGACACGAAGTTTCGAACCAAATGCGTCAAAAACGGTAACTCTTCCAGGTGGGCAAATTGCACACGAATTGCATGTTGAACAGTCGCGACGATTAGCGCGAACGTTCAGTGAAGTTTGCCCAGGCGTGTGGTGTTTTGTTGGCAATGGGCTATCAAACCAATCGTTTATCGATGCCCCAGAAGGAATCATTGCGATTGATACGGGTGAATCTATTGAAGAAATGAATGAAGCACTTGCAGAATTGCGCAAAGTGTCGACCCGTCCAATTGTTGCGGTTATGTACACCCACTTTCACTACGTGGACGGGACCAAGGCAGTGGTTGCCGAAAATGGTGGAAAGGAAGTTCCTATTTGGGGGCACGAGAAGATCGCAGAAAATCGTCGCCGCACCGCGAGCGAAATTGCTCCCGCGTATGGTCGTGGTTTGGTTGAGCAGTTTGCCATGCAGCTTCCAGAAGACGGCGAAGATGGTCGAGTCAATGTTGGCCTTGGCCACTTTTATCGCAACCCGAAACACGCTCCGTTTACACCTGGTTTCATAGAGCCAACGCACACGTTTGGCGCAGAGGCAAAGATCAAAGTCGCTGGCTTAGATATTGAAGTAACGCATGCACCGTCGGACGCGGATGATTCGGTGACGTACTGGATTCCTTCACTAGGTATTGCCGTGAACAACTTGGTGTGGCCGGTGCTGTTCAACATCTTTGCCATTCGTGGCGAGGAATATCGAGACCCACGCGGGTTGTTGCGTGGAATTGATCACCTGCTTTCACTGAACGCGCAACATTTAGTTGGCGCACACGGACCACACATTTCTGGTGCGCAAGAAATCGCTACCCGAGTAACGAAGTATCGCGACTCCATTCAGTTCATGTGGGATCAAACCGTTCGGGCAACAAACGCTGGCATGACCAGCATGGAAATTGCTCAGTCGGTTGACTTGCCAGAAACATTTGATGGTGATTATCTGACATCCGAGTTGTACGGAGTGATGGAGCATCACGTTCGCCAAATACGCACGGGACTATTCGGATTCTTTGATGGCGATGAAGCCAATTTGTTTCCTACGGCACCACGTGAACGCACAGCAAAACTCATCGCGGGTTTCGGTGGTAGGGAAGCAGTGCGTAAACAGGTCTCAGACGCCCTTGCAGGCGATGACGTGCGATGGGCTCTCGAACTTGGATCGTGGTTGGTGCGCAGCGATGGCGCAGAAGATGCAGATCGAGCATTACTTGCCAAAGCTTTGCGCATGGTTGCTCAGCGCACCAGTGCCGCAAATATTCGTAACTGGTGCCTTACACGTGCGCGAGTGCTCGAGGGAACTGCAAACGTTGCGCGCCTAAAGAATGTGCATTTGCGGAAGCCAACGCTGCTCAGTGCGGGTTATGAAAAGTCAGTGCACATTCTGCGTGTGCTGCTTGTTCCTGAACGTGTTGGTGAAACCAACACTCGCCTGAAGTTTGCACTCGATGGAAACATCACTGGCTTACACATTCGTAACTATGTAGCGGTTCCATATTCGGGTGACAATGCAGATGCAACAATTACCACTTCTCTAGACACCTGGACCAATGTGCTTTCGGGCGCAACCACATTGAGTGCAGCGCTTGCCGATGGCTCAGTAACTATTGCGGGTAACGCGGATGGCGCAGTCCACGCACTTCGTAGTTTTGATGTGAAGGGTCTCGCTTCGTAATGACGAAGAAATTGCCTAACGCAACACCAGCGTTTACGGGCAATGCAGAACGCCTCATCGCACAGTCAACACCTCGAAAACTTACGCGTCAGAGCGCACCCGTTGGTGCGCCAAACATTGTGCTCATTTTGCTCGACGATGTTGGGTTCGGTTCATTTGGAACATTTGGTGGCCCAGTGCCGACGCCGACTCTTGATCGCATTGCCAATATTGGCTTGCGATACAACCAGTTCCACACCACAGCGTTGTGCTCACCAACGCGAGCAGCCATGCTCACTGGTCGCAATCACCACGCAGTACATATGGGCGGCATCACGGAAATTGCGAACTCTTTTCCTGGTTACGACAGTGCAATTCCACCAGAGGCAGCAACTATGGCGCAGGTGTTGCGCATGTCGGGTTACGCAACATCGGTGTTTGGCAAGTGGCACCTTGCGCCTTCGTGGGAGCAAAGCCCTGCGGGTCCGTTTGATCGTTGGCCAACAGGTCTTGGCTTTGACAAGTTCTACGGAATTATTGGTGCGGAATCTTCGCAATGGGAACCACCCGTGTATGACCAGACCACGCCAATTTCTCCACACGTTGGCAACCCGGGTTATCACCTGACCGAAGATTTGGCAGATCAGACCATTGCTTGGATTGAGCGTCAGCAAGTGTCGCGTCCGAATCAACCGTTCTTTACGTATTTTTCAACTCCCGCATTGCACGCACCGCATCATGTTGCGCGCGAGTGGATCGACAAGTTCACAGGTCAATTTGATGGTGGTTGGGACGTACTGCGTGAAGAGATTTACGAGCGTCAGCTGAAACTGGGAGTCATTCCGCCAAATACCGCGCTAACAAAACGACCTGAACAAGTTCCTGCATGGAGCGATTATCCGGAGCGTTACCGACCTGTTGCTGCGCGACTGATGGAAACTTTTGCAGGGTTTCTTGCACATACCGACGCTCAAGTAGGTCGGGTTATTGATGCGCTTGAACGCCTGAACATTATGGACAACACGCTTGTGGTGTACATCACGGGTGACAACGGCGCATCGGCCGAGGGGACAATTCACGGAGCGTGGAGCGCTCCGTCGTTTCAAAATGGAGTACCAGAAGACCCCGAGTGGCTGCTTGAGCACATGGACGACTTCGGCACAGCAAAGTGCGAAAACCATTTCAACGTTGGCTGGGCTTGGGCACTTGACTCGCCATTTCAATGGATGAAGCAAGTTGCGTCACACTTTGGCGGAACTCGTAATGCAATGGCACTCAGTTGGCCAAAGAAAATTCGCGATGCAGGTGGTCTGCGCCAGCAGTTCCATCATGTGATCGACCTCGTGCCAACGATTTATGAATTGGTCGGGATTGAAGCACCGACACATGTAAACGGCATCGAGCAGATGCCAATTCATGGAACGTCGATGGCGTATTCATTCGATAACGCAAGCGCGCCAAGCACGCACACCACTCAATATTTTGAAATTTTGGGTAATCGCGCGATCTATCACGAGGGATGGATGGCTTCGTGCTTCCACGGCCGCCTGCCGTGGATTCGCTTGCAAGGATTGGACTTTGATGGTCCTCAAGAAGTGTGGGAGTTGTACAACATCAGTGAAGACTTCTCGCAGGCTGTGAATCTTGCGGAACAGTTCCCAGAGAAACTTGTGGAATTACAGGAACTGTTTCATCAAAACGCAATTCAGTACGACATTTATCCATTACGTGATGCAGGCTCTCCACGCAATGGGGAGTTTGCCGTGCCGCATTCGTTGGACGGAATAAACAAAGTGACATACACGCGAGCACATGTGCGCATGCCCGAGAGTTCAGTGTTGAATGTGAAGAACTGCTCGTGGAAAATGACTGCGCAAATTGTTGTTCCAGAAGGCGGCGCACATGGAGTAATTGCGTGCCAAGGTGGGAACATGGCGGGTTGGTCGCTGTATATAGATGAATCGGGAAAACCTACGTATCACTACAACTGGTTTGGCCATGTGCATTCAGTAATGGGGGACACTCAAGTATTGAAGCCGGGAAGCCACGAGATAGTCGTTGACTTCGCATATGACGGAGGATTTGGCGCTGGAGGAGTTGCAACGTTGTATGTAGATGACCGCGAAGCAGCGAGTGTGCGCATTGATAAAACTGTTCCACTGGTGTATTCCATGAGCGGAGAAACGTTTGACATCGGAGTTGACACAGGATCGCCAGTTGGAAGTTATCCGCACTTATTCACATGCACCGCAGTCATTGTTGGTGTGACGATTGAACGTTTGAATGAACCAAGCGCAGCAACAAAGCAGAAAATGCGCGAAGGTGAATTTAAAGCAAGTATCAGCACGCAATAAATAATTTGTTCAGAGCGTGCATTTGTGATTGCACAGTGTGCGATTGTGCAAAGTAGTGCCATTAGTCATAGAGGCCTCTACAACTCGCCCTCATGATTAATTGATTACTAAGTTAATTACATGAGAAAAATCATTACCTCCCTGTTCCTATCCGGTTTGGTGCTGTCAGTTGCACCAATTACTTCAGTATCTGCAAAGCAGGTTCCACCAAAGGCTTATTCAACTTGCACAGCACTCCGTAAGGTTTATCCAAACGGCGTTGCATTGGATTGGTATGCGAAAGGATCAACCAAGGCTGTGGTTGATGCAGAGGTCTACAACCTCAACTACCGAAAACTGGACAAAAAAGCCACCGGATTGATGTGTGCGCCAAAAGCTAAGTGATTACTGAACGATGCGTTCGTAAGTAACGCTTCCTCTAAAAGTTGAGAATCCCACTGCTGTGTACAAACCGTACGCGCCAGTGGGATTTTCTGTATCTACGTCGAGGGCTGCATGGGTTAAGCCGTCTCGTCGGTAGGCAGCAAGTGCGTGTGTGATGAGCGATTTGGCTACAGCCTTTCCACGGTGTTCTGCAAGAGTGGCCAATTTGTCAATCCAGCCGATGCGTTTTCCCAAGGTTTCATCGTCGGATTCGTAACGGTGTGAGAGAAGGAGTCCGATAATTCCTCCGCTCTGGTCAAGTGCAAAGAATGACTGATCGAGCTTTGCCGTAGAGCCGTGAACGAGTTGATTCCAGCCCTCTTGGTTTGTAGGAGTGGAGCCCCAATGATCCATGAATGCCAGGTTCTTCACAGTTCGTGCTTCTTCATCTCGGGATGAATCCCACTGGATAACGCAGTAGCCAGGGGAGACAAAAACGTCAGGAGACTGGTTGAGATCAATGATGAGGTCTTCATTCCAGCGAACTGGACGCATATTGAATTTTTGGAAAAGAAAGTCCGCAGAAGTATTTGATGTGCTCACGTCGCTACGCAAATATTTCGGAATTGTTCTATTCGTTGACCTAAGCAATTTCTCTGCGCGCGTTGTTGTCCATTGCTGGAGTTCGGTTCCAACACCTTTTCTTCTAAATGTGGGTTTAACTGTGCCTAAGGCATAGCAACGCTCTTCTTTGGTCTCTGACGGAAGAAAGTAGGTGTAACCCACGCCAATGATGTGCGATTCGTGTTCAGCCACCACGACGTCTTGGTCAAGGAAACAATACGGACCGCCCCAATCCTCTTCCAACTCTTCGGCGGTTTGAACGATGGTGAGGCCGTCAAAGGACAAACCCTCTGAAATCAATGCGGCAATCGCTGGAAGATCTGAATGAGTTGCTTGACGAAGTTGAAACTGAATCGTGGTCATTACTGAGAAGAGGTTATTCCTTGGGACTCTGCTTCTGCAGCAATAGTGAGCCAGTGTTCTTCGGCTGTATCAACGGACTGTTGGGCCAGTGCAAGCTCTGCGCTGACGCGTGCCAGTTCAACGTGGTCGTTGCCTACCGTAGATAATTCACGTTCAAGTTTCTGCAACTTTTCGGTTGCTTGCGTAAGCGTCTTCTCGGTTTGCCCTAGCAAGCGACGCAATGTGCTTGGGCTTTTTGCCGGCTTCACTTTGGTTGGCTGAACCGAATCGAGCGCAGGAGCAGACTTTAATTTTGGTGCAGTTTGATTAGTGGTTTGCTTGCTTCGCTGTTGCAACCAGCCAGCAATACCGCCAACTACTTGTCGCGTTCCGCCTTCGCCATCAAGCGCCAATACGTCAATAACTGTGCGGTCTAGGAACACGCGGTCGTGACTGACAACAACCACAATTCCGGGCCAGTCGTCGAGGTATTCCTCGAGTGCACGCAGTGTGTCGAGGTCGAGGTCGTTGGTTGGTTCGTCCAACATCAATACGTTTGGTTGTTCAATAAGTGTGAGCAGCAATTGCAAACGTCGGCGCTCGCCACCAGAGAGCGTTGACAAAGGCGCAAACTGAGAATCACCATCGAACCAGAAACGCTTCATCAGGTTGATGTCTTCAACTGATGGGTTTCCTTTGTCGCCCATGACGGCTTCGCGCACGGTTTGTGACAAATTGAGTTCGCGACCAAGTTGGTCGTAGTAGCCAATCTTGACGGTGCTACCAACTTCAACATGGCCACCAGTTGGCTTTAAGCGTCCGGCTATCAGATCGAGCAATGTGCTCTTTCCTGCGCCGTTAGGACCAACAATGCCCATGCGATCGCCTGGTTCAAGTGTGTAATCAAATGCATGGAGCACTTCATGTTCCGCAGATTTATCCGATGCAGGCCACGAGAATGCAATGCCTTGCAATTCAATTCCTTTTGAACCGAGTCGCTGGCTGCCAAGTGACAAACCAAGTTCACCTTGTCGGGCCGGACCTTCGGCCTTGCGCGACACCAATTCTTTGGCTGCATCCATGCGCGCTTTTGGTTTTGTTGTGCGAGCAGGCGCTCCACGGCGTAACCATGCAAGCTCGGTGCGAGCGAGGTTTTTGCGCACTTGTTCTGCAGTTGCCGCCCGTTCTTCGCGTTCAATGCGGCCTGCAAGATATGCGGCGTACCCAGAACCTGCAGTTTTGCTGGTTGGAACATGCATGTATGCAGAACCGCGATCAATTTCCAACACTTTGTTGGTGACGCGGTCGAGAACGTGTCGGTCGTGAGTAACAAGCAACAACCCACCGCGGTATTGCGCCAACCACTCTTCCAAATAGGAAATAGCGTCGAGGTCGAGGTGGTTGGTTGGCTCATCCAAAATGAGCGCATCCCATTCATTCACGAGCAACTGGGCAAGAGCAACACGTTTTTGTTGACCGCCTGAAAGCTCGTCCGTCCGTGCATCAAGCAATCCAGACATTCCCAACTTGTCGAGCATGGCCTCACCACGCCAGTCCTCGCCAACAGCATCGCGCACGGTTCCCGCAGGAAGCACAGGTTGTTGAGCAAGAATGCCAATTCGTGCGCCACGTCCACGATGCACCACACCATTATCTGGGGAGTATTCACCGCTCAAGATGCGAAGCAGCGTGCTTTTGCCGCAGCCGTTGAGGCCCACAATGCCGACGCGGTCGCCTTCGGAAAGCGTGAGGGAGATATCGGTAAATAACGGACGGTTGGGTCGGGATGCCGAAAGTTTTTGGGCATCGATCACAATCACAGCATCAAATTCTACGGCTAAATACTGGTGAATTGGCGAAGGACTACCATTTAGACATGTCTACATCCCAACTGCGTGAGTCTTTGAAACAGCGAGCATGTGAGTCAATTGACAAATTGAAAAATGATCTTGTCGGAATTAGTCACGACATTCATGCGCACCCAGAGGAAAACTACGAAGAGCATTACGCGCACAAGCGGTTGACCGACGCCATTGGTGACAACAAGTTGGATGTGACGCGTAAGGCATACGACATTGACACAGCATTTGATGTTGCAGTTGGTTCAAAGGGAACCACCGTTGCAGTGTTGTGCGAGTACGACGCATTGCCCGGAATTGGGCATGCGTGTGGACATAACATCATTGCCGCAGCAGGTCTTGGCGCAGGTCTTGCACTTGCTGGATTGGCAGAAGAAGCTGGTGGGCGCTTGCGCCTGATGGGTACGCCCGCAGAAGAAGGCGGCGGCGGAAAAATTGAGATGGCGCGCAAAGGTGCCTTCGCTGGTGTTGATGCGGCCATGATGATTCACCCATCAGACCGAGAACTTGCGCGAATGAATGCCATTGCCATTCAGCACTGTTTGGCGAAGTACACCGGTGAAGCAGCACATGCCGCCGTGTCTCCTCACTTGGGTAGGAACGCACTTGACGCAGCGGTGCTTGGGTACATGAATATCGCGGCATTACGTCAACACATCATGCCGACCGAGCGTATTCACGGAATCTTTTTGAAGGGTGGCGAGAAGCCAAACATCGTTCCTCGCGAAGCAGAGATGGATTGGTACGCTCGCTCAAACACCATTGAGACCTTGCAACCGCTAAAGGAACGTGTAGGAGCTTGTTTGCATGGTGGCGCACATGCTGCTGGTTGTCACGTTGAATTGGAATGGCAACCAAACCCATTCGCCGACATTGTTGACAACATTCCATTGCTTGCTGCATATGTTGAAAACTCGGCAAAGTTCGGCCGCATGCTGACAACTGAATACATGGCAGGAACAGGTGGTGGCTCTACCGATATGGGAAATATCAGTTACCTAACTCCATCGATTCACCCAATGATCGCGGTTGCGCCACATGGTGTGTCACTGCACACGCCAGAGTTTGCTGACTTTGCAACAAACGATGATGCAACGCGTGCAATTCTCGATGGCGCAAAGATCATGGCAATGACTGCCATTGACCTCTGGACAAATGATGGACTTGTTGCCGAGATGCGCGAAGCATTTGGTGATGGATTCGTGCCAGAAGGCGTGCTTTAGTCGCGAGTAAGCGGTTTAGCTAAGCGCAAGCTGGCAAGTTTGTCGGGCTCGCTGAGCCCAGCCATTGCAATGTCAAAGTCGGGGAGTGCATACACTTCGCCGTCGTCGGTGATCATGATGTAACGATCGAACTGAGCCAGGAATGTTCGGTCGTGACTTACTGCCACCACGGTTCCTTCGAAGCCATCGAGGGCTTTTTCCAACGCTTCGGAAGACTCAATGTCTAAGTTGTCGGTGGGCTCGTCCAACAACAACACGTTGTGGCCTTCTATTTCAAGGCGCAAGATTTCGAGTCGGGCTTTTTGTCCTCCAGAAAGCGTTTCAAACTTCTGGCGAGCGTTATTGCGTAGTCCGTAACGAGCAAGTGTTTTCATGGCTTTTTCTTCTTCAGAAATTCTGTCAAGCACAATGTCCACGCATTCACGGCCAAGGAAGTCGGGGCGATTGTTTACTTGAGTAAACACGCCAACTGAAGTGCGCGGACCAAAAGTGACTTGTCCTTCGGTTGGTTGATTTTCACCACTCAACACCTTTAGCAAGTGGGTCTTTCCCGTGCCGTTTGGACCAATTAGACCAACGCGTTCACCGTGGTGAATCTCTTCGCTAAATGGCAAGAACAGATTGTCGATTGTTACTTTTTCTAATTTGGCAACGCGTCGTGCGGCATCAGCGCCGCGAAGGCGTACGTAAATTTGCTGATCGGCGACAGGCGGTGGAGGAGGGCCAGCAGCAACAAACTTTTCCCAACGGGTTTCTGCGCCATTTGCCTTGGTTGCGTTTTTGAAGTTTTGCGCGGCGCGTTGCTTCATGATCTTCATGTGATGGAACAAACGACGTTCTTCTTCGTTCCAGCGCTTCAAATCGTCACCAAGCAGTTCTTGGCGCTTTGCGCGTGCTTCCGGGAACGTCTTGTACGAGCCACCATGCACCCAGCAACCCGAACCTTCAATAACCACCACTTTGGTAGAGCACTGTTCAAGCAAAGTTCTGTCGTGACTGACCATCAAGATGGTGGACTTGCACGACTTGATTTGTTCTTCAAGCCACTTACGTGTTGGTATGTCGAGGTAGTTGTCTGGTTCGTCAAGTAACAGCACATCTGCGCCACTAGTGAGGAGAAGGTCGAGCACCAAGCGTTTGCGCTCGCCGCCAGAAAGTTCAGAAACGAGACGAACCGAGAAATCATCGACTGGCGTCTTTACACTGCGTTGCGCAGAGGCCTCCCACTTTGCCTCGAGGTCATAACCACCAAGGTCACCCCAGTCGGCAAGTGCATTTGCGTAACCCATTCCGTCGTCGTCGCCACTGCCGAGGGCTTTTTCTGCGGCGACGAGTGCGCGTCCTGCATTACGCAGATTTTTTGGAGCAACTTCAATCAACATTTCGCGCAGTGTGTCGTTTGGTCGTGACATGCCTACGTCTTGTGTCATGTTCAGCATGGTTCCACCAATGGCGTACTCACCACCGTCGGCTTCAATCTCTTGAGTAAGAATTCGCAAGATGGTGCTTTTACCTACGCCGTTGGCACCAACAATTGCTGCATGTTCGCCAGGTGAAACTTTGAAACTCACATCGAAAAACAATTGGTCAGCACCTGGTGGACCATATTCAAGTTCGCTCACCACGATGCTGCTCATGCGAAAGAGTCTGTCGGAGAAATGGCTCAGATACGCTGTGAAATGTGAAGAATAAGCGTGCTTTTGGTCTTTTGCAGGTGACTAATGCGGTGTCAGGAATATCAAATGGCGTGGTCATGATCACCGTGCCGTGGATCGTGCTTGAACTCACAGGATCGGCAGCGAAAGCTGGGCTATTGGCAGCACTTTCCAGCCTTCCCGGCATTGTGGTTTCTCCAGTGGTTGGTGGGCTAATTGACAGGTTCGGACGCCGAGCCATTTCCATGTTTTCCGACGTTATGTCGATGGTGTCTGTACTGATGTTCTTGGTAGTGAATGCCATCGGCGATCTCACGTATACGTGGATCTTGGTAATTGCCGTACTCGGAGCGTGTTTCGACCCGGCTGGATACACCGCGCGTAAAGCGCTCATTCCCAATGCTGCAACTGCGTCAGGTATTGAAATTGATTCAGCAAATGGCCGGCACGAAGGAATCTTTGCGGTCGGTTGGATGGTTGGTCCAGCAATAGGTTCGGCTTGTATTCAATGGAGCGGTCCGATGCTGGCATTCGCAGTTACCGCAGCCATGTTTGCCGTTGCCACGCTTGCAGTGTCATTAATGCATGTAGATGACGAACATGGCAAAACAGTTGCACATCACGAAGATGGGCACGAACCGTTTTTCTCATCTCTACGGGTTGGATTCCATGCACTTACGCGAGACAAGCCGCTGTTTGCTCTGGCAATCGGGTTCATGCTTTTGTCTGGCTTGTACATGCCGATCGATACCGTGATTTTCCCTACGTATTTTGAATCTATTGATAATGCAACAGGACTTGGTGCGCTTTTTGCCGCCCTTGCTGCAGGAATGGTGATCGGATCATTTGCCTACGGTCGACTTGCGGCAAGGTTTTCCTCCAGTGCATTGCTGCGCATGATCATGATTGTGTCCACAGCGGCGCTATTTCCAATGGTGATATTGCCACCAACGTGGTTGTTCGTTGTGTTGGGATTTTTTGCAGGGCTGTCGTGGGGGCCGTTCAACCCGCTCTGGAATTCCATCGTGCAAAAGCGTGTACAGCCAGAGTTGCAAGGACGGGTGTACGGATTGCAGATGTCACTGTTGTACGCCGCACCACCACTTGGCCAGCTCGTCGTTGGTGCGTGTGTTGATGCGTATGGTTTGCAACCAACATTCATTGTGTTGATGGTGGTATTCGGGGTAGTGGGATTCACCTTCGCTGCAACTCCAATCTTGCGCAAGCTTTAGAGTGGCGGTATGCCACTTCACCCGCAAGCACAAGCAGTAGCCGACTTCTACAAAGCAATGCGCACCACTCCATTTGAGGAGTTGCAACCAACCGAAGCACGGGCTCTGTACAACGCAGGACAAATTCCAAGCACTGAAGTAGTGCATGAAATTCGTGACGTTCAAGCAGGATCAATTCCGTGCCGTTTGTATCGACCATCTGCACAGACTGACCTTGGTTTGTTGGTGTTTTTCCACGGTGGTGGTTGGGTCATTGGCGACCTGAATTCACACGATGGTGTGTGTCGGTCGCTTGCCAATAAATCAGGGCATGCGGTGCTTGCAGTTGATTATCGCTTGGCGCCAGAACACAAATTTCCTGCTGCCTTTGATGACTGCGCTGAAGCGCTGAAGTGGGCGTACGACAACGCGTTGGCGCTGGGCATTGACAACACACGCATGGCGGTAGGCGGAGACTCAGCGGGTGGAAACTTGGCAGCCGCAGTGGCTCTTACCGAAGTGGTTCCGCTGAAGTTTCAGATGCTGATTTATCCAGCAGTTGATATGTCGATGGAGTCGCCGTCAATCAACGAGAACGCCAATGCTCCAATTTTGACTAAGTCAGTGATGGCCTGGTTCGTGAATCACTACATGAATAGTGATTCAGATAGAACAAACATCAACGCTTCGCCGATGCTTGCCAGTGATGAGCAGCTAAAGAGAATGCCTCCCGCAATTGTGATTACTGCGCAATACGATCCACTTCGTGACGAAGGCGAAGCCTACGGAAAGCGACTTGTTGAAAACGGTGTCTCAACAACGATTACTCGTTACAACGGTGCGTTCCATGGATTCTTCAACATGATCACCATTTTGGATGATGCGCAATCGGCGCACGCCCAAGCCTCAACTCTGTTGAAGAAGTATTTGGACTAACGAATTATTCGTTGCCCTGCACGCGTTCAAGTTGCGTGTTGTCAGCAGCAAGAAGTCCAAGTGCATCACCAGGTGTAATCGCTGTGCAGAATTCACCGTGCAAGTTGGCAACCGTCATGTCGTGCACGAGCTCTGGGTCGTAGTCGGCGCCGTCCCAACCAATTCGATTTGAGGTGGAACAGCAGTCGGGAACAAGGTACGTATCAAAGCCCAGGTTCCCTGCCATGCGGGTGGTCGTTTCCACGCACATGTTGGTGAAAAAACCAACGATGACCAAACGCTGAATGCCCTTGCGACGCAATTCAATCTCTAAATCGGTTCCGACAAACCCGCTATTGACATCTTTTTCCACCACGATGTCGCCAGGTTGAATTTCGAAGCCTGGTTTCTGATCTCCGGTTGGAAGTGAAAACTTCAGCGGTGAATTGGCCTCGCGCGAATCGTGGCGCGTGTAAGCAACAGGTAGTCCCTTTTCGCGAAAACCCGCAAGCAAGCGAAGCATGTGACTTTCTGCATCGGGGTTATTACGACGGCCAGTTGGTCCGCCCCAGTGTTGAAGAACATCAACACCTTTTTGTACGTCGATGAGTAGTAGGGCGGTTTCTTTTCCGAATTGGCGAATCATGGTGCAAATGCTACTTGCGACGTGAGTCGCGGGCAGCAGGCATCCAGTTTTCACCAGCAGTTGCGTCAATGCGTGCAAGAAATTTGTGACCCACAGGCTCAATAAGCGCGCAGTATTTTTCGGTCAGTTCGGCTCCAAGCGATCGCCACGCTTTCTCACAAAGTTCATTGGTCTTGTCTTCGATGTATTCGCGATAGGCGAGGCCTGCTTCGTTGATGCGACCATCGGTCACAAAGCCGCGTGCGTCGAGAACATTCCACGCTTCCACAAGCTGTGCGTCGTCGGCTCCTCGACTGCGTGGAATCCAGTCGCCGGGATAACCCAAGTACGCATCGTGCAACAGACCTGCTTGTACGCCGCTGATGTCTTCGCTGGCAAGTATGGCGAAGTGTGTATCGCCACGCCATTCGCGAATGCAGTTCACGGCAAGCCATGCGCTGAGTGCGGGATTGTCTTCGTTGCGTGGCCAGTTTTTGTGTGCTGCGTACACCGTGTGGCCTGCAATGGGAAGCGAATCTGATGCTTGCCACAATCGGGGAGCGAGTGCACCGAGTTGATTCACGATTTCTGGTGCATACTCCTGCAACCCTGCAACGACAGCCTCGTTTCGAACACGGTATGCCTCTTCAAATGTGGTGTGTTGGCGTGCCACATCAAGACATAGGTTGATGAATTCTTCACGAATGGTATAAAACGCTGCGGTCACTACATCGTTTCCTGCATTTGCCAGAGGTGCAGAGCGAGTGGTGATGTAATAGCCAAGACCATTAGGAACACCTAGTTCGGTAAACAGGCGAATGCCCGTTGGATCCCAATAGATCCAGCCGATGAGTCGGTGAGAAGCAAGCGATGCTCGCGCAGAAAGCGTTCGCCAATCGGTCATGTGAAGACCGTAGCAATAGTGCAACAATGTAAACGAACTATGGGTAATACGTATGAGCACCCCCAGTCTGTTTAGCGACAAGCGCGAGTTGCTGCCATTCGATGGAAGTGCGTTGCTGATTCCAAATTTTTTTGAACCAACGCGGACTGCAGAAGTATTTCAGCAGATCATGGATGAAACTCCGTGGGAAATGCCGGAAATGGTGATGTTTGGTAAGAAATATCCGCAAGCAGGACTTTCTACGTGGTTTACCAATACAAACGTGAGCTATGTCTATTCAGGAATCACTCGATCACCGCATGCCATGACTCCCGTGCTTCAGGCGGTGATGGATCAATGCACGTTGGCTTCTGGCGCGGAATACAACTCGGTGCTCGTCAACTTGTACCGCGATGGCAATGACAGTGTGAGTTGGCATTCAGATAACGAGGAAATCAACGGCAGTGAACCAACTATTGCCTCAGTGAGTCTTGGCGCTACTCGCAGATTTGACCTGCGGCACAAGGAGTCTGGTGAAACGGTCCGTGTTGACCTAGAAGACGGATCGTTGCTGGTGATGTCGGGGTTATCTCAACACTGTTGGGTGCATCAGATTGCAAAGACGAAATCTAAAGTTGGGCCCCGAATTAATTTGACGTTTCGACGAGTTGTTACTTCGCAGCAGTCTTGACTCGTTGCGCGGCGTGAATGTGATCAACGGTAAGTCCACAACAACCGCCAATGAGTTGCACTCCCATATCTAGCCATTCGGCATAGAAGCCCTCGAGTTTTTCTGCAGGGATCACTTCCGTGAAGTTCCAATTCGGCATTTCGAAATAACCACTGTCGGGGTATGCGCCAATTGGTCCTGAGAATTTCTTGCGCACCATAGCGATGGTGTCACTCACTGCTTGTGGCTGAGTGTGCATCACGCTGACTACATCGACACCTTTTTCTGGAATGAGGTCAAGGACGGCTTCAAGTGGTGATTCCTGCGCAAGGTTGAAACTGATGATCTTGCCGGCGTCATTGCGCCGTGCAGCGACACCAAACCACACAGGCAAACCGGTGTCGAGTGCAGCCTGCAGGGCCATTGCCGTGCGATTCTCTTCATACATCATTTCAAGCATGATGTGGTCAACTCCACCTGCTTTCAGTAGTTGTGCCAACTGATGAAATGACTCTGCAATTTGAGCCGGTGGAGGAGTTCGCACAAGGTCAACGGTGTCGGTACCTGGGTTGAGGGGAACCATGTGTGAGAGCGAACCACCCACAACGATGTTGCGTCCTTCGGGAGCCAAGTCGCGTGCGCGCAATGCGGCGTCAACGGCAGTCTTCACAATTTCCTCAATCTTGTCGCCGTAGCCAGCAGGAGTCAGCATCATGGAGTTCGCTGCATAAGTATTTGCGGTGATCACATCGCTTCCAGCATTGATGTAGTCGAGATGAATTTGAGTGAGTAACTCTGCGTTACCCAAAGTTGCAGGACCACACCATGCTTCTGGACTCATTGGGACGCCACGGCGCTCAAGCTCGGTGCCCGTACCTCCATCGAGAACTATTACGTCGCCAGCATCGAGTCGTTGTTTCAGTTGAACATATGACATGAGTTATGCCCTTCGAGTAGTAGATGCGATGAGACCGAGCGCGATAAAGACTGTCCCGGCGACATAGCGTTGCACAAAGGGCAGCGATTTACCGCGCAGCAAGGTGGTCCGTAGTGCACTTGCCAAGAATGCGTACATCCCGTCCGTGCATAATCCGATGGCTACAAACAGCGATCCAAGGATCAGAGATTGCAAAGCCGCGGAGCCCGACTTTTCGTCAATGAACTGGGGAAGAAATGAAAGGAAAAACAGGGCCACCTTGGGGTTGAACGTATTGACGATGATTCCCTGGGTGAAACTTTTTCCTCGCGACAATGAAGATGTCTGTGCTTCCATGGTTGGCGGCTTCTTGATCAACGTTCGTAAGCCGATGAAAACCAGGTAACCAGCACCGATCCATTTCACGATTCCAAACGCGGTTGCAGACGCTGCAATTACAGCTGAAAGTCCGATAGTTGCAGCAACAACGTGAACAAAATTGCCCAGTTCAAGACCAGCAACGCCTGCAAGAGCAATGCTTCGACCATCTGAGATGCTTCGATTAATCACGTACAACACTGCTGGCCCGGGGATTACGAGAAGAGCCAGAGATGCGATCGCAAAGGCGATCATGGAGTCAAAACTGGGCACCAAATAAGGCTAATCGCAAGTTGACGGTAGACCTCCGACACCACACCCCAAAGGTGAGATCGTTAGTCTGTGGGTATGAAAGTTTCTGTAGATATGGGTTCATGCCACGGACATCAAATGTGTGCCATTGCCGCGCCAGAAGTATTTGGTAGCGATGAGTTGGGCAACGCAAAAGTGTTGATCGATGGCGACATCCCTGCAGAGCTTGAAGGGAAAGCGCGTCGCGCCGAGGCAAATTGCCCGGAACGAGCAATTATCATTAGCGAATAGTGAACCTGGGGGGTTTATTATGACCGACACACGTAAACCAGTTGAGAGCCTGCTTACTGACTACGACATTTTTGAGCCTGGCTTTGTAGCCAATCCGTATCCGGGTTACAGCGAGATTCGCGAATCGGAATGCCCGATTGCGCGCACCGAGCGTTACGAAGGTTCGTGGTTGCCAACTCGTTATGAAGATGTTGTTGCGTTAGCGCAAGAGTATGAAATCTTCACATCACGTGGCATTTTGGTAATGCCTCCACCTCCTGGTCAAGCAGAAGGTGCTTACGGTGGCGTTGCTGCACCGCCAATCACGTCAGATCCGCCAGATCATCATTGGCATCGACGTTTGATTCTTCCTGTGTTTGCACCACAAGCAGTGGCGAAGTACGAACAGAGCACGCGCGATTTGTGCAATGCGTTGATTGATGAGTTCATTGACAAAGGTACTGCAGATGCTGCAGCCGACTACGCACAGCACATTCCAGTTCGTGTTATTTCCAACATGCTCGGCGTTCCACTCGACATGGAAGAAACCTTTACAGGTTGGGTGCGTGGTGTGTTGGAAAACATGCACGACGTAGAACTGCGTAAGCGCAGTCGCTTGGCAATTATCGAATACTTCCTCGCTCAGGTTGAAGATCGCAAAAAGAACCCGCGCGAAAACGACTTGATTTCAGAGTTAATGAACACTGAAGTTGAAGGCAAGAAAGTTCCAATTGAGTACGTGCTTGGTGTGTGCAACCTAATGTTGGTTGCAGGAATTGACACCACATGGTCGGCAATTGGTTCGGTGATGTGGCACATGGCCCAACACCCAGAGCATCGCAAGCAATTGCGTGAAAACGATGACCTATGGCCAACAGCCATTGAAGAACTATTGCGCGTATATGCACCAGTAACAATGGCTCGCATTGTTGATCGCGACATTGAGTTTCAGGGTTGTCCAATGAAGGCAGGCGACAGGGTGCTCATGGCATTCCCTGCGGCTAACCGCGACCCGCGACAGTTCGAAAACCCAGACGAAGTGATTCTGGATCGCGAACACAATCGCCACGTGGCATTCGGTTCAGGAATTCACCGTTGCGCAGGTAGCAACTTGGCTCGATTGGAAGTGCGTGTTGCGCTACAAACGTGGCTTGAGCGAATTCCTGAGTTTGAACTCGTAGACCCAGCAACTGTTACATGGGCCGGCGGTCAAGTGCACGGCCCACGCAGCTGCATGGTGAAGTTTTAACTGTCAAACAACGCTTTTGTTTGTTGCCTCTTCGGAGTGCACCACATGGTGACCTTCAACATCAATCTTTGGAAGCACGCGATTAATCCAGGCTGGTAGCCACCAGTTGCGATCGCCAAGGAGTTCCATGGTTGCTGGCACCAACACCATACGAACCAAAGTGGCATCGATGAACACTGCGAGTGCAAGCCCAAGCCCAAAGAGTTTGAGTTGTCTGTCGTGACCTAATACGAATGCGGCAAACACACACACCATGATGAGTGCAGCGGCCGTGATTACACGTGCTGTTGCTGTGAGTCCATCGGCTACTGCTGACGCGTTGTCGCCAGTGCGGTCGTATTCCTCTTTTACTCGCGACAGCAAGAACACCTCGTAGTCCATTGACAATCCGAACACGATGGCAAACAGCATCATCGGAGCCCAGCTTTCAATTGGTCCGGCTTTGCCAACTCCGATGAGGTTCATTCCCCATCCCCATTGGAAGATGGCAACAATGACACCGTATGCAGCACCAATGGACAGCAAGTTCATGATCACTGCCTTCAAGGGAACAAGCAAACTTCTAAACACTGCCATGAGCAATAAGAACGACAGCGACAGCACGCCAATGAAGAGATATGGCATTCGGCTGCCAATTGATTCGGCGAAGTCGACTCCGGCTGCAGTGAAGCCACCGACCTTTGCATCAACTCCAGTTTGTGGAATGACCGTTGACCTCAACTCGTGAATCAATTGCTCGGTTTTGATGTCTTGCGGCGAAGTAGTTGGGTAGGCCATGACGAGCGACAAGCTTCCGTCTTGCGATGCTGGCATGCCTTGCGCGTATGCAATGCCAGCAGTGTTGTTGAGCGTTTCAACAAAGCCTTGCAATGCTTCAGGTGATTGCGCTGTCTCTCCTTGCACGGTGATGAACAGTGGACCGTTGAATCCAGGCCCGAAACCTTGAGCCAACATGTCGTACGCGCGGCGCACCGTTGTGGACTCAGGCGCGTTTCCGTTGTCACCAAAACCTAAGCGCAGTGAAATGAGCGGTGATGCGAGGATGAGCAACACGGCTGACGCACTGAGTGCTGCGGTCCATGGGCGACGCTGAATAAAGCGACTCCAGCGATACCAGAACGTGAGCTCCTTGGCTTTTTGTGCACGATGCGGGAGATGGCGGCGCATTGGCTTGATGAAAAAACTCACAGCAGTAGTGATGACAGCTGCACCAACACCGATGAGCAGGAAGACCAACGTTTCGGTGATCACCGCAATGAGTGCGCCAATGATGAACAAGCCAAGTGAGGCAATTGCCGACCAGGTAGTGACGCCAATTTTGTGTTTGACCATGGCGAGCAGTGATGGAAGAAGTGTCACTGATGCAAGCATCATGACGAGAACTCCAATTACTGCACCAACTGCAAGTCCGCGAGCGAACGCAAGACCCATGACGAACAAACCGAGAAGCGAAATGATGACGGTGATTCCCGCAAAAATTACTGCGCGACCCGAAGTATCAACTGCATCAACAACTGCTTCTTCGACGGAGAGACCCTCTGCAAGCCCTTCTCGATATCGCGTGACAATAAACAGTGCATAGTCAATGCCAACGCCAAGTCCGATCATGGCGACAAGCGACGTGGTGAAGTCGGGCATTGGCACGACATGGCTAAGGATGATTGCTAACGATGAGCCAACTCCAAGTCCAAGAAGTGCGGTGCCGATGGGCAAGCCCATTGCAAGTACCGAACCGAACGCAAGAACCAAGATGATCATCGCTGCAAGCAAGCCGTAAGCCTCAGATGCTGGCAATTCAAATGCAGCAAAGATATTGCCGCCGTACTCAATGGTCAGGCCCTCAATGGAAACTTCGCGACCAATCTTTTGGATGTCTTCAGAAAGTGTGAGCAGTTCTGTCTGCGAGCGCAGCGAAACATCGAGCGACGCAAAACCCGTTGTGCCCGCTTGATTGATCTGGCCTTGAGATGTTTCGCTGAATGGAGAAGTAACGGTCACGCCTTCCAGCGCATCAACCTTGTCAAAAAATGGCGCAAGTGCAGCAGTGACGTCATCAGAGTTCACGCCATTTGCCGATGAGAACACGATCTCGCCAGAGAAGCCTGCTTTGTTCGGGCTATTTGACTCAAGCAGTTTCTGAACGTCATTTGCTTCGCTTTGTGGCAACTCAAATTGAGTGCTGAAGTTGCTACCCAATTTCCCTGAAAGCAAGCCAACGATGACAAGGACTGGTATCCAGATTCCGAACACCATGATTCGGCGATGACGAACGCTAAAACGAGCAATTGCAGCAAGCATGAGGGGGTCTTTCTGTGCAAGGCCAACAGGGGGTCGGCTCAAGGAACAAATAGATAGTAATTGGCGCTATTTGTGTGAAGTCGGATCGAGGGCGTGAATTCAGTTACGCCACGAAACGCCAGGCGGCCATTCGCCGATCCCGCCGTCTTCCATGAGCATTCCCGTGAGTTCGCGGTTGGTGTGACGCGAACGCCACACCAACATGTCTTGCACCATGGAGAGAACGAGAGACGGATCGGAGATCGGGGTGCGCCATGTTGGGTCTGCAGCAAGATCGAATGCCAGCCATGATCCGTCACCAAATTGCACGTATGCCTTGTCGTTATAACGCCGCACAGCAAGGTGTTGTTTTTCTAGTCGTTGATCCCACGGCCAGTCGCGTTCACCCATGCGAATGAAATAGTGACGCCAGTCGTATTCGTACGATGCGGCATCTCGCCACTGCGGCAGTGGTTCGCCTCGGAGAAATGGTGTGAGCGGTAAGCCATCACATTGTTTTGGTACAGGTTGACCTATTGCTTCGGCAATGGTGGGAACAATGTCGACATTCTCGGTGAATTCTGTGACGGCAGTTCCATGTTGAGAAGTGTGGAGAGGGTCGCGAACAATTCCAAGAATGTGATAGCTCTGATCAAAGAAACCCAGTTTTTCTTTTAGGCCATGATCGCCCAATTGTTCGCCGTGATCTGCTGTCACGATGATGACAGTGTTTTCCCACATGCCAAGTTCAACAAGCGTGTCCCACACGCGGCCTAACTGCTCGTCAACATCGCCGATCATGCCGTAGTACTGCGCAATCATGTGTCGAACTTCTTCTTCATTGGTCGGCGCTGCGGCACCAGGAATTTGCATTGCGAAATCGTGGAATGGGTGGCGCTCATCTGATGGGGTAATGGGCATTGGCACATCTGCTGGGTTGTACGCGGTAGACCATTTTCCTGCAGCGGAATATGGAGGATGCGGACGAAGGTAACTGGCGTGTGCAAACCACGGTCCATCTTGTTCGCGCAACCATGCAAGAAAGTGATCGGTAAGAAATGCTGACATTCCGAATTCTGCTGGACGTGATGGTTCGCTCAGTAGTGCCTGCTGTGCATTCATCGGTACATCGAAACCGTTCGCGCGAAGGTGTTCAATCCACAATGTGTGTGGCTCGGGAATGAACAGCTTGCAATCAAAACCGGGAAGTACTTCTTCGTAGGTTTTCAGTCGTGAATCGTTTGGGTCTTCAACATCGCGCGGGTCAATTGCTTGGTCGGTATAACCAAACAACACTGGCGAATAACCGGCCCGCTGTGCAAGCAGTGCAACGTTGTCAAATCGTCCATTGAGCGGAGTGCCGTTAGCAACAACTCGATGATTCATTTGATACATGCCCGTGTACAAACTGGCGCGACCAGGACTGCATGGTGCGCACTGGCTGTAGTGCTGAGTAAGACGGACGCCTTGGCGAGCGAGTCGATCAAGATTTGGAGTTCGAACAAGTGGATGACCTGCAATAGACAAGCAATCCGCACGGAATTGATCCAAAGTTATGAGCAGAACATTCGGCTTCATTGCATGTGAAGCGTAGTGTGATTGCTATGAATTCTGCTGAGTGCACCACGGTGATGGTGGATGGTGGCACCGGCGTGACGTTACGAACAGTGCGCTGGGGCAACCCGGCAGAAGCGTCAGCTGTCCCTTTGGTATTGATTCATGGCCTGGCATCGAATGCAATGTTGTGGGAAGGGGCAGCTCTCGAGTTTGCCTCGCTTGGCCATGCGGTAGTTGCAGTGGATTTGCGTGGCCACGGTTTGAGTGAAAAACCCGACAATGGCTACGACATGCAGACGGTGACGAATGATGTAGCTGGTGTTTTGCGAGTACTTGCATCGCAAGGTTACGAACGACCTGTTGTTGCAGGTCAATCTTGGGGCGGCAACGTTGTCGTTGAACTTGCGCATGTTTTTCCCGAACTTGTTCGTGGAGTCGTAGCGGTAGACGGCGGATTCTTGGAATTGCAAGAACATTTTCCACAGTGGGAAGAATGCTCTGTTGCACTTCGTCCGCCGAATTTGTTGGGCACTCCTGTATCGCGCATGCGCGGATATATGGAGAGCGCGCATTCAGACTGGCCAAAAACTGGCATTGACGGCAGCATGGCAAACTTCGAACAGTTGCAAGATGGAACCATTCGCCCATGGCTTACTTTGGAGCGTCACCTCATGGTGTTGCGCGGCTTGTGGGAACACAGACCCACTCATATATATAAGGACATCTCGGTTCCGGTGATGTTCGTTCCTGCAGAAGGCCCAGGCGGAGTGTTTTCAGATACAAAACGTCAGGCAGTGGAACGCGCATTGCACAGTGTGCCCAAAGTGCGGGTTGAATGGTTTAGTCCTGCAGACCACGATTTGCATGCACAACACCCCGTGCGCTTTGCACAAGTTGTGCATGCCGCAACAACAGATGGGTTCTTTAAATGACGCTTCCGCGCATGTTGGTGATTATGGGATCAGGTGAAACTGCGCCGACCATGGTGCCAACGCACCGCTTGATTTCGCGGATGCTGCCTAACCCTGCTCGCGCAACGTTGCTCGACACGCCGTACGGGTTTCAAGAGAATGCTCCAGAACTGGCTTCAAAGGCAGTGGAGTATTTCAACACCAGCATCAACATGAAGTTGGACGTTGCTGGGCTAACGCAATTGATTGATGCGGATGCATTAGCTGTTGAACGCGGTCTGCAACTTGTTGCCGATGCGCATTATGTGTTTGCCGGCCCAGGATCACCAACGTATGCATTGCGTCAATGGCATGGAAGCGCACTTGCTGGATTGCTGGTGAAGAAGTTGCGAGATGGTGGAGTAGTGACATTCGCATCTGCCGCTGCACTGACGCTCGGACGATTCACCCTTCCTGTGTACGAGATTTACAAAGCAGGTGCAAACCCGTATTGGTTAGAGGGTCTAGATATTCTTGGCGAAATTGGCATTAATGCTGTGGTGATTCCGCATTACAACAATGCAGAAGGCGGTCACCACGACACTCGTTTTTGTTACATGGGCGAGCGACGCCTTTCGGTGATGGAAACCGAGTTGCCAGACGATGTATTTGTTTTGGGCGTAGATGAACACACCGGCCTGATACTTGACCTCGATGCAAATACGGCAACGGTGGTGGGCAAGGGAGTGATCAGCATTCGTCTACGCGGCGCGACAGCTGAAATTGCAAGCGGCGAAGTGTTTTCCATTGATCGTTTGCGCAACCCATGGTCGGATGCAGTTGCATCGGTAGTTGCTGTAACTGAACCAGTTGCCCCAGCAGTTGTTGAAACAGCAGATAGCAATCTGCGCCAAGCTACCGATCGACTAAACATTGCGTTTCAGACGGCAATTGATAACGCGGATGCAGATGCAGCCGCACGTGCGGCATTAGAACTTGATGACGCTATTGCTGGATGGTCTATTGACACTCTGCAGAGCTCGGACGCTGATTATGCGCGCAGTGTGCTGCGCAGCATGGTGACGCGTCTTGCGGGTGCTGCCACAGGTGGGTTGCGTGACCCTCGCGAAGTTGTTGGGCCATTCGTGCAGATTCTGCTTGACCTTCGTGCACAGGTGCGCTCAGATAAGCGCTTTGATCTTTCCGACATGATTCGCGATCGTTTCGCCGAAATCAACGTTGAGGTTCGCGATACCCCGCAGGGCGTTGAATGGGGCTTCCGCCAAGAGGGTTAGGCCCACACATAACTTCACCCATGTGGGTGTAGGAAAATTGTGGTCATTATCAAAGATAGATGTGACTACAATTAGAAGATGAAGAAAATCGCTCAAACCCGTCAGGTTGAAGTTGGAATCCGCGACTTGAAGAGCCAATTGAGTAAGTACATCGATCGTGTCCAAAAGGGAGACGAAATCATCGTGACAGAACACGGAAAACCGGTTGCGCGCATTAGCCCAGTCAGTGAATCAAAACTCATACTCGAACGTTTAATTGCCGAAGGTAAGGCGCGACCAGCTCTTACGAGACGTAAAAAGCTTCCACCGCCAATAGATCTCGGCTTCAGTCTCTCTGAAGCAGTTATTGAAGATCGTAGATAATGATCACTTATTTTGATACTTCATCTCTCCTCAAATTCATCATCAAAGAAATCGGTTCTGAAGAAAACTTAAACATCTGGAATCTCAGTGATGAAAAGGTGTGCTCTCAGTTGACACGTACTGAAATGCATTCTGCACTCATGAGAAAAGTACGCGAGGGAAGTATTTCAGCAAGTGCTATGCGGGCGCGTCTGAATGCAATGGACAAATTATTTGCAGATGTGGTTCTCGTGGACATCACTTCTGAGGTAATTGACGCCTCGTGTGAGCTGGTGAAGGAATTGCCATTGAAGAGCGCGGATGCAATTCATTTAGCAACCGCACTCATGGTGCGCGCCGATCTCTTCTCTAGTTCGGACAAAAGACTGTGTGCCGCTGCGTCCGAAAGTGGAATTGCAGTGACAGACCCAACAGAGGGTTAGATGGTGGTGGTGGTGAGGTCGTCACCAAGCACGATTTCGCCATCGAAATACTTCGCAGCAAATGCGCGCCATTCCTCTTCTTGACCTGGCTGCATCGATGGAACGTAATGCGTAAGGATTAATTTCTTAATGCCAGCCTTAGTTGCTGTTTGTGCAGCCTGCTCAACCGTTGAGTGGTAGTCCAAAATGTCGAGGAATCGCTTGTTAGGAACGAGCTTGACCAAGTCTTCGCGGATCACGGTCTGCACGTAGGCATCGGCACCTGCACAAATTTCGTCCAGCGTGTCGCAAGGAATGCCATCGCCACCAAGCACTACTGACTTGCCGTCGTGTTCCAAGCGGAATGCAACCGTTGGCTCAACTGGTTGGTGGTGCGTGCGTGCGACTTTTACCTGCACATCGCCAATGGCAAACGTTGCACCTGGATGCACTTCGGTAACCACAACTTTTGGCTTATAGGTAAGCGTGTCGGTGTGGTGGGCCAGACGGTATGAAATGTCTGGTGCAAGCATCATCAAAATTCCATCAACGACGGTTTGCGTTCCCGGAGGGCCGTACACCACAAGTGGAGTTTCTTGACCCGTCATTACCCAATGTGAAGTGATGACGTCATTGAGATCGGTGATGTGGTCACTGTGCAGGTGGGTAATGAGCACTGCGTTGAGCAACACGGGCAACGTGCCTGCTCCCGCAAGTCGCATGACCACTGCGCGTCCAGCGTCAACCAAGATGGTCTGTCCACCCGCGCGAACCAATGTTGCTGGCCCGCCTCGACGTGGGTCGGGTAAGGGACTTCCAGTACCGAGCAGTGTGATTTCCATGTTGGTTTCCTTTACAGAGGTGTTGATGCGATGAATGAATTGATGAGTGCAGCGACTTCTTCGCCCTTATCTTCTTGCACGAAATGTCCACCGCCTTCGATGGTGACGTGCGGTTGACCTTGTGCTCCAGGAATCAACTTCATGAACGGTTTTGCTCCACCTTTGGTAACTGGGTCTTTGTCGCCAAAGCAGCACAACACTGGTCGCTCAAACTTCTTCAGTATTTCCCATGCAGCAACATTGTCGTTGTGAGCAGGGTCGGAAACTGATGTTGGAACAAACGAAGGGAAAATTCGCGCGCCGGCTTTGTAGGTGTCGTCGGGGTATGGCGCATCGTATGCAGCGATAGTTGCTGCACTTAAGTCTGTTGCGCTGCCGCCATTGACAATTGTGCCAATTGGGAACACTTTTGAATTCTGAGAGAAGTCACGCCAAGCAATAAATGCATCGGTTGGTGGCTGTTCGCCAGTTGGAAGACCGGTGTTGCTCACCACAATGCGTGAAAAACGCTCGGGTTCTGCTGCGACGAGGCGCAGTCCAACAAGCCCGCCCCAGTCTTGGCCAAAGAATGTGGTCTTGCGAATGGACAAGTGATCAAAGAGCAACTCTGCCATCCATTGCACGTGGCGTGAATACGAATAGTCAGTCATTTCAGTTGGTTTGTCTGATTTTCCAAAACCGACAAGGTCTGGGGCAATCACGCGGTGGCCTGCTGCAACCAGTATGGGAATCATTTTGCGGTACAAGTACGACCACGATGGTTCGCCGTGCATGAGGAGCACGATGTCGCCCTCGCGCGGACCCTCATCTATGTAATGAACACGAAGTTTTCCGCCATCAAGATCGTTGATCTCCACATAATTTGGAGCGAAGGGATAATCGGCAAGATTGGCGAACCGATCATCGGGTGTGCGTAGTGCTTTCATTGAAGTGCCTTTCGAATCGACTCGGTAAGTACTGACTTAATGGCCAGAACTGACATTTTTTGGTCTGAGCGCATCATGTCGTAGTACTCAAATGTGGTTAGTGAATCGATGATGGCCACTGCAACTTGCTGTTGCTGTTTGTCAAACACCGAAAGTTCCTCGGCGAAGTGTTTGATGATTTGAGTACGAAGCAATTTTCGCCCAAAAACAAGTTGGTTCTTGATGATCGGATTCTTGAATGCAAACGATCGTGCCGCTGGAGCAATCTTTTCGTTCATGGTGTAAATACGAACGCGCTGATTGACGAAGTTTTCTATCTTCGTATCAAGTGAACCGACACCTGCATCATCGATGAGTGCATATTCAATTTCCTTCGAAAATGCCAGATCGCAAACCGAGCGGTACAGGTCATTTACATCATCGAAATATCGAAAGATGGATCTTTCTGACAACCCTGCTTTGCTCGCAATGAGCGCTGCACTGATTTCAGTCTCTCCATTTTCAATGAGGCCGAGTAGCGCATCAACAATGTCTTGTCTGTTGCGTTCGCGACGCAGACTTCGACCGTCAACTGCAGATGCCGGAACAGTGGTCATGGGGCTATGAAGTGATTCCGTCAATTGAGGCAGAAAGCGTCATTGCATAACTCTCACCAGAAGAAAGTCCATTGATCGAGGCAACGAGCGCATCTGCTTCCTGTTCGGTTGCAACGTGAACAAATTGCACAGTGTCGTAGTTGCGACCGTCACCAATGATGGTGCCTTCGGCGCGCATGCCAACTGCGTTCGGTAATGAACTGAGGACTTGTTCGCGGTCTGATGCTTGGCGAACCACCATGACAATGTTGCGCAAGCCAAAATCTTGTGGTCGAGTCCGAGTATCGAGGGCTTCATCCACTGGCCTGCAACACACGATGGTGGTGCGCTTCATGCCGGCTGCTTTATGTTCGTGCTTTTCGGCGAAGTCTTTTCGCTGCTGCATATCAATGAATGATTTGCGTGTTGCATAGCGAACGATGGCAATGCGATCCCAGTCTTCATCACCGATGTGATTCTTTGTTACGTCGGCAACGAACACAATGTCTGCGCCAATCTTGTTCAAGATTGATGCAGGGTTGTACTTGTCGTCAGCTTCGCGACCACTCACTTGTGGTGCATCGGTGCTGCTGTACTGCGCAACTTCGTGATACTTCATCAGGTTGACCATGAAGATCGGTCCGTCTTGTTCTGGTGGCGTAGTTGCGAGCTTCGCGGCGTAATCCAAGTCAATTCGGCCGTATTTGTGCTTGAGATTTGGTGTTTCTTCTGCAGACATCGTTTCCCCCTTGATGTGTTTTGACAGACTCTATGACAAAACATAGAGTCTGTGCAAGGGGGCAAATCTCATGAGTCAGTACGAGCCGGGCTTCACAGGCAAGATCGCTAACACCTATCAGGAGTCAACTCCTTCGTGGCCTGAGTTGCCGAAGGCACTTGGTGGACCAAACGTGATCACCATTGTGTTTGACGACATGGGCTTTGCGCACCCCAGTTGTTTCGGAAGCGAAATTCCAACTCCAAACATCGATGCACTTGCTGCAACTGGGCTGAGGTACACGGGTTTTCACACCACGGCGTTGTGCTCACCATCGCGTGCATCTTTGTTAACAGGGCGTAATCATCACTCCGTTGGCATGCGTGGAGTGTCGAACTGGAATACGGGGTTTCCAAACATGCGCGGCGGAATTTCTCCACGTGCAGGAACCATCGCCGAAGTGTTGCGCGCACAGGGGTATGCAACTTTTTGTGCAGGCAAGTGGCACTTGGCGCCAATGGAAGAGTGCACCGCAGCAGGACCGCATCACAACTGGCCGTTGCAAAAAGGCTTTGATCGTTTTTACGGATTCCTTAATGGTGAAACTGATCAGTTCTATCCAGAACTTACGCAAGACAACCAGCACATTCTTCCGCCGCGTACACCGGAGGAGGGCTATCACCTCACCGAAGATTTGATTGATCAATCAACAACTTGGATTCGTGACTTGGTATCGGTTCGACCAGACCGCCCGTTCTATTTGTACTTAGCCTTCGGCGCGCAACACGCACCACACCACGCACCAGATGCGTATTTGGCGAAATGGCGCGGCAAGTTTGATGAGGGTTGGGACGTGCATCGCGATCGAGTATTTGCGCGACAAAAAGAAATGGGAATTATTCCTCCAGACACCACACTTGCCATGCGCAACCCTGGCGTTCGCCCGTGGGTGGAACTGACGAAGAACGAGCAGTTGTTTGCATGCAGATTGCAAGAAGCGTTTGCTGCGATGCTCGATCACACTGATGCGCAAATTGGCAGACTGCTTGCGTTCTTGGAAGAACGCGGAATGACCGACAACACCATGATTGTGTTGTTGTCGGACAATGGTGCGAGCCGCGAAGGCGGACCACAAGGTGTAATGGATGAGTGGAGCTTCTTCAACAACGAATGGGAAAATGTTGACGAAATTGTTGCTAACAGGCTTGACTACATCGGCACGAAGAAGGCACACTCCAACTATCCATGGGGTTGGTCACAAGTTGGCAACACTCCAAGTCGTTGGTACAAATCGCAAACATACGGTGGCGGAATTCGCGACTCACTCATCATCAAGTGGCCAAAGGAAATTGCCGACCCTGGTGCAGTGCGCACTCAGTTCTGCCACATTTCCGATATTGCATCCACCGTGTACGAATCGCTCGGTGTTGAGCAGCCAAAAACGTTGAACGGTCACGAACAAATGGCAATGCATGGTGAAAGCCTGCGCTACACATTTGGTGGACCGGTGAAGGGAACGAAGCGCGGGCCACAGTACTTCGAGATGATGGGGCACCGAGCCATTTGGTCGGATGGCTACAAAGCCGTCACATTCCATGACCAAAACGTGCCGTACGAAAACGACACCTGGGGCTTGTACAACCTGAACCAAGACTTCTCTGAAATGCATGACCTGTCGTCAAAAGAACCAGAACGCCTGAAGAAGATGATTGCACTGTGGTGGGAAGAAGCAGAAAAGTACGGAGTACTTCCACTCGACGACCGCGGTATTGAAATCTTCGGCAGCAAGTCTCGTCCAGGTTCGCCGCATTATGGCAATACATACACGTACTATCCGCCGATTGCCCACATCCCGTCCGATGCTTGCCCGATGTTGAGCGGCCGTGCGTGGACGTTTACGGCAGAGATTGAAGTGGGAAGCACGCCGCTTGAAGGTGTCATTTATGCGCGTGGTGGACACAACATTGGACATTCCATGTTCGTTCGCAACGGTGAATTGCATTTCTATTACAACGCATTAGGCAAACATCAACGCGTTGGAGCTCCTCTTTCGTTGAAGCCAGGCAAGCACGCACTTGCTGCGCGATTTGATCGCGAAGGTGAAACCGGAACTATGACGTTGATGGTGGATGGAAAAGATGTTGGAAGTGTGCACATTCCAAAGATCATGAGAATTTTGGGAAGCATGGGAATGGACTTGGGGTGCGATCGGTTATCGCCAGTATGTCCGGACTATGTTGCACCATTTCCATTTACGGGAAAGATTGAGAAAGCAACTTTTGAAATTCGTAGCCGTCCAACAAAAATTGACGAGCAAGCAGAGATGCGTGCAGAAGCAGCAAAGGAATAACAATGTCGAACGAACTGATTATTGATTCACTGCAGCGCCGAATGAAGGCGTTGCATTCGCTTTACGACCAGGCGCTCAGCACCATGACGCTCGATCATGTCAATCACTTCGAGCGCGAAGGCGTGTTGCCAATTGCATTCAGCCTGTTTCATATCACCAACATGATTGACTCGTCGTTCATGTTGATTACCGGGCAAATGCCGGTGTGGAATGACGAATGGAACGCGCGAGTAATGCCGGCAATCGCCGACCATGGCAAGCATAAAACTGTTGAGGAAATGATTGGACAACGCATTGGCAACTACGAAGCGTTTCAGGAGTATTTGCAGATTGTGTTCAATCGCGTGCACGAGTGGCTCGCACAGTTGCAACCAGAGGAACTCACTCGCGTAGTGATTCAGCGCCCCTTTCCACCTCAAGTTGCCAGCACCTACAGCGCACGCGTTGCAGGAGAAGTGGGCATCACCGTTCTTGACGCCGTGGAGTGTTGGATCTACCAACACGGACTTCGTCACATGGGAGAAATTGAATTTGCGCGAGGCCTCGTTGGCCTTGGTGGAATGACTTCCTAATTCGTGTTTAGCGGCGTGGTCCGCGAATGAGTGCGCCAGGCAATTCGCCAGTAAACGCATCATTATCTACGGTTTGCACACCACTGACAAAAGTTTTGACGTAACCATTGGCATGCTGCACAAGCCGCCGGCCGTTTGCAGGTAAGTCATAAGCCATCTGCGGCATGTCGAAGCCAAGGTTGTCGAAGTCAACAACGTTGATGTCGGCTTTCATGCCTGGCCTCAGCAAGCCGCGGTCCAACAGGCCGTGCAGTTCTGCGGTGTGCCGTGTTTGGCGGTACACAATGTGTTCGAGCGAGAGCTTTGGTCCGCGTGTGCGATCGCGCACCCAGTGCGTGAGCATGAATGTGGGCATTCCACCATCACAAATTGCGCCGCAGTGCGCGCCTGCGTCGCTGAGGCCATTGCGTGTTTGCGGGTGCTGCATCATTTCGTAGGTCATGGAGAGGTCGCCGTACATGTAGTTGAAGAATGGCGAATAGATCATTCCTTTGCCGCCGTTTGACAGCATGTGGTCAACAATCAGTTTCATTGCAGGAACGCCAGTTGCCTTTGACTGTTCGCCAATGGACTGTGAAGGATGCGGTTCGTAATCGATGTTTCCGCTGGTCACTGGGTACATGCGCTTCAGCGCTTTTGTAACCAAGCCCTCATAGAAGCGATCTTGTGGAACTTCGTCAATGAAGCGCTGGCGACGTACTGGGTCATTCAATGCAGCCACACGTTCCGCAAATGGCAAGTGCATCACTTCGTGATACGCAGGGTGGGCGAGCAGTGGGTGCACGCTGCCTTCAAGGCACATCAAAATGCCAATTGAACGTCCGGCAGTTTGGGCCACAATTTTCTCACCCGTTTCGTGTGCCTTCGTAAGTAGTGCCAATGTCTTGCGCCACACTTCACTTCCGTCGTCCAGTTGGTTCACGTTCACGCTTACCGTTGCGCCACTGCGACGTGCAAGTTCTTGCATCCATGGCCATTCTTCAACGGGTACCTGTGAATGCTCTGGTGAAAACTGAAAAATGCCATGACCAACTCGTTTCATCGCATCGGCAATTCCGTATAGCTCGTCTGGCGCTGCTGTGGTTCCGGGAACAAGTTCGCCGCTCTTACTGCGGTGCAAAGATGTGCGTGAAGTTGAGAAGCCGAGGGCGCCTGCTCGTAGTGCTTCCTCTGTGAGCTTGCTCATGTGCGCAATGTCGTCTGGAGTCGCTACTTCGTTATTCGCGCCACGATCACCCATGACGAATGCGCGCAAAGCGCCGTGCGCAATCTGCGTTCCGAAGTCGATGACGTGCGGCTTGCGTTCAAGTGCATCGAGGTATTCAGGGAACGACTCCCATTCCCAGGTGATTCCTTCCACCATTGCCGAACCTGGAATATCTTCAACACCTTCCATAAGTTCGATGAGCCACTGATGGCGCTCGGGAACTGCAGGTGCAAATCCAACTCCGCAGTTACCCATGACGGCGGTGGTGACGCCGTGCCAACTGCTTGGTGTCATCCACGGGTCCCATGTGGCTTGCGCGTCGTAGTGAGTGTGCACATCGACCCAGCCCGGGGTGACCAGTAGTCCATCAGCCTTGATGTGCTGATGCGCATGTGCAGTTGAAATCTCACCTGGAGCAGCAACCTCGGTGATCACACCATCGACAAATGCAACGTCGGCAAGGCGTGCTGGTTGGCCCGATCCATCGACAACAGTTCCGCCAGTGATGACGGTGGTTTTCCCCGAATTCATACGAGAAATCTACCCCGATTAGGTGAGGTGAAAATTTATATGCAGCGGTTAGAAATGGTGCCAACGCCTTCAAGCGTGGTTTCCACGACGTCGCCAGGCTTTAGGTACAGCTGTGGCTTGCGGCCATGGCCTACGCCGAACGGCGAACCCGTATAAATAATGTCGCCTGGGAACAATTCAACAATGGTGGACATGTACGCAACGATGTGGGCAATGCCAAAGATCATGTCGCTGGTTTGTGTGTCTTGACGCTGTTCACCGTTTACGGTGCAACCAAGTTGCAAGTCATCGCGCTTGTCGTTGTTTGACATGTCGGTGACCCATGGTCCGATTGGCGAATAACCAACGCGGCTCTTGCCCAAACTGAACTGTGGTGGAGAGCCCATGTATTGCAGACCGCGATCAGAAACGTCTTGTCCTGCGCACAGACCCGCAACGTGGTCCCATGCAACGGCTTCATCAATATGTCGACCGCCTTTGCCAACAATGATGACCAGTTCCGATTCGTAGTCAACGGTGTCGCTCAAAATTTCGATGTTGCCCGTTGGGGAGTTCAGCGAACTTTGGAATTTTGCAAACACCAAAGGAAGTGGTGGCAATGGGCTACCCATTTCAGCAGCGTGTTGGCGATAGTTCAGACCAACCGCAAACATCTGGCGTGGCTGCGGTACTGGGCACGAAAGATCTGCAATGGCAACAGGGGTTCCTGTGCTTGCGTCAAGTGTTGCTGCGAGTTTCTTTAACGAATCCCAATGTGCAAAGCACAGCATTGGGTCTGCTGAAAGAGAATTGTTGCTGGAAGTTGCGACGTCAATTGCGCGTGGCGAAGCAATATCGCCAACGATGAACTGCGCACGACCTTTGAGATTGGCAAGGCGGAGTGTCATGGCTGTTACCTATGCGCGACCGCGAGCGATACGACGCTGAGCCTCTGCTTGCGCGCGTGCGGCCTTGTCTTTTTCTTTGCGTTCTGCACGAGCACGCTTCTTCTCTTCTTGTGCGGCTGCATCTTTTGTTGGTGCAGCAGCGGCAGCAACTGGTGCGTTGCCCGATGAAGGAATGGCAAAACGTGTGTCGGTGTTTACGAGCTTGCGGAATCCGCCAAGCGAAACTGAAAACTGCACTGCCATGAGACGACACGCGTCAAGGCTGAACTCTTCGATGAGTGCTGGTAAGACGTTGTTCAAGTCTTCCAAGCTTGGGTCTTCCGATTTATCGCCAAGTACTTCAATGGCTTTCTCGGTTGCTGCTTCGCCGAACAACACGCCGGTGTCGAGGTAAGCCTTGCGAGCCTTCATTGCCTCGCGAACTTTTGGTGCAACGGTTGCTGCATCGTCAAATGTTCCTGCTGGAAGAGCAAGCACCTTGGCAAGTGCGTCGCGGAGCTTTTCGTCTACTGCGGCCGCCAATTTGGCAATTGACTCGTCAGTAATGTTGGTGAACACTGCCGCGTAACGACGTTCAAGCAAAATGGTGTCGCGAGAATTGCTGACTGGCATGTTGGGTCCTTTTCAAAGTCTGTATTGCCGCTATGAGCGACCCTTCAGTGTGTCAGGCAAGTACCCCCGTTCCTACTCAATAAACCCAATATTCGTATGCTGAGAAGGCGATGAAAGGTGCAACTCCAGCCATGGTGATGCTTGAGCGAAGTGGCATTGAGTTCACCGTTCACGCCTTTGATCACGACCTTGTTGATGCCGAGGAACTTGGGTATGGAAGGGCTGCAGCACATGCCCTTGGCGTAGATGAATCGCGAGTGTTTAAGACACTGCTCGCGCAGTCGGAACAATCAGCAGTTGTTGCCATTGTTCCCGTGAGTTCTCAATTGTCATTGAAGTCGCTTGCACTCGTTCTTGGGGTGAAGCGCTGTGAAATGGTGCCCGCCAACGACGCTCAACGGATTACTGGTTACGTTGTCGGCGGTATAAGCCCATTTGGTCAGAAGAAAAAACTCTTCACCGTTATTGATGCATCGGCACTTGACCTTCCCACCATTTTTGTCAGTGGTGGTCGTCGAGGTCTCGACTTGGAAGTTGCGCCATCAGATTTACTTCGAGTGCTTGATGCAAAATCTGGAGCAATAGCAACAACTGATGTCTAGTTGGTAACCAAAGCCTGCACTTCGCGAATAACCAATTGATGACTTGCGGCAAACGTAAAGTCGCCAATGGTTCCACGCGCACCAAAATTTGTGGTGTACGTGACGTGCCACTGCACCGAAAGCTTTGCGGGGAATGCACCAGATGGATGCATCGATGACGAGTGGGAATAGGTGTACATGCATTTGCTACTCATGTGATCTCCAAAAATTTCTATCCATGGAAGACCTGGACCGTCGCATGTAACTGGTCCGGAGCCGAGCGCTCCATCACCTGGATCAAAAATAAGTTTCTTCGGTGTTGCTGTTGTGGTGACTGAAATGTATCCAGCGGGCGTGGGCACGCCTGCTGTTGCGCTAATTGGAACCCACATCAACGGGTTCACCCAAAACCATGTTCCTAATTTCACGACACCACGCTGAGCAGGTGGTGCAAAGTTTCCCCAAGGTGCGGGAATGTTGTCGTACACGACCGATGCTGCTTGTTGTGCAAGTTGGGTGGTGGACACTTGTGGAATCCAATGAAAGGTTGTTGCGGGCGTGCGGTCGAGACATGTGTATTCGAAGAGGTGATAGTTGATGCCTCCTGAAACTTTCTGCACCATGGTCTGATTACCCGAGTGTGCATCGTGGGGAATTGCTAGTGACCATTCGCAATCTTCTGAAGCACCTGAACTTCCAGGTGTTTCGCCGTATTGAATACCCGCCATGATTTGGTTGCCATCGACGCCGGCACTGCTGGTTGAACTGCCGCCAATCGAGTCGCCCGCCTGCACCTCATGTGGCAGCGCACTAATGAATACGACAATCGTTGCGGACGTCAGTTTGCGAATCCACATATGTCTCCTCCAATCTTTCGTTGTGTGGCTGTGGAAGAAACCCACTTCCATGTGCCGTGGTCGAGTTGCACGCTCCACACCATGAATGCCGAAATGACCGAATCGTCAAACACGATGTCGTCGGCAGCGCCGTCGATCTGACCAGAATCGAACAGCACTACCGAGTCAAAGATGCATGTGTGCACGGTTGCGCGATTGGTGTCGATTATTTCCACCGATTCAATGCGCACACGCAACTTTCCTGCATCTCTGCGCGTATACAGGTTTCCGACAATGCGCTCATTCATGATTTCCGTCAGCGAGTTGAATAACGGACTGCCGTTCACGGCCATTTTGTTAATCGGGCATCGTTCGGGAGTTCTGCCACATTGCGCGCGTTCTTCGTAAATGCGCCCGAAGTCGCGCACAACCTGATTGACGGTGTCGGTGTTGCTGGCTACTACAGACTCAATGCGTTCACTAGCTGCGATGGTTGTCGAGGTTGAAGTAACCGGCGCTGACAGTGTTGACACCGTGGTGGTGAAGGTGAGTTCATCGCTTGGTGTCGCACAACTTGTTGCAAGAACGACTGCTGGTAGCGCAACGCGCAAATACCGCATGAATGATTTGGACATGTCTGCCTCCGCCGATGCAGGAATTGTCAATAGTGATGTGGACGAAATGTGTATGTGGATACTGCCAAAAATGTGGAAATTTCAAAAATCGGCGGTTGGGTTCTGACGGTAGAGTTGATGAGCCCCAAAATGAGCCAACAACACCCAGACCTTCCCGCCGAGCAGGCCTATATCGACCATGCCTACGCCTGCCTGGACAAGAGCCGCAAGGACGCTTGGCGTATTCGCGACCTGAATGAGGCCAATACGGGTGGCACCTTTCAGGCTCGCTACGAGCGCAATGCTTTTGACGAGCAGTTGCTGCAGCGCCTAACCACATTGGACTTGGGTGATGCGGCGCTGGTATTTGGTCGGATTGATCGCATTGCTGAAACACCTGACGAAATTGAAAGCTTTCATATTGGTCGCTTGGCGGTTGCCGATGAAGCGCGCGAACCGGTCGTGGTGGACTGGCGGGCACCTGTTGCCGAACCGTTTTATCGTGCGACGGGTCGCGAAACGATGGGCCTTGCTCGGCGCCGTCACTTTTCAGTGCAGGGTCAACAGTTGCAAGGTATTGAAGATGAGTTGTTCGGCGAAGGTCACTTAGGCCTTGGTCATGACGAGGGGTTAGGTGGCGACCCGCAAGCCGGAGTGAAACACGACGGCACCGGACTACGCGGATACAGCACACTCATTTCCGCGCTGTCGCGTGGTCGCACCGGACAACTCGGCGACATTGTTGCCACTATTCAGTCGGAGCAAGACCAAATCATTCGCGCACCACAAAGCGGCGTGTTGGTTGTGCAAGGCGGACCAGGAACAGGAAAAACAGTTGTCGCTCTGCACCGCGCTGCGTATTTGTTGTACACCTATCGGTTCCCACTTGAAGATCAAGGCGTCTTAGTTGTCGGGCCTAACCGAGTGTTCTTGCGATACATCGAACAGGTGCTTCCTTCGCTTGGTGAAGCAGGCGTGCAACAAGTGGTGCTTGCCGACCTTGTGCCTGGCCACCGTGTTGGTCTTGTTGAAGACGACGATACGAAACACGTAAAGGGCGACATTCGCATGTCGAAGTTCATCGCTGCTGCGGTGCGCGATCGCGAACGTCCATTGCGCGAAGACTTGGTGATTCCATTTGGTGCCGAATATTTACGACTTCGAGTGACCGAGTCGTCCCGCATTATTCGCGATGCGCGTCGTCGTTATCGCCGACACAATGCCGCAGCACGTTGGGTAGAAACCGAAGTGGTAGCGGCAATGGCTGCAACGAGCAAGCGTGAAGAAATTGATCTTGAGGCATTGCGCGACAGCCTGCGTGACATTCCAGAATTCCGCGCAGCAATTATTCGCATGTGGCCGGTGCTGAGCCCCAGCGAAGTACTGCACGATTTGTATGGTTCGCGAGCACTGGTGCGCTCTGCGGCACAAGATGTGTTGAAAGAACATGAATGGCCATTGCTGGTTCGCGAACGAAGTGCGTCACTTGCCGAAGTGCATTGGGCCGAAAGCGATGTCGCGCTACTTGATGAAGTGCTGTCGCTGATCGGTCCACGACCACGCAAAAGCGGTCGAATTGATGAAACAGATGAAATGCGTCTGTATGGGCACATCATCATCGACGAAGTGCAAGACCTCACGCCAATGCAGTTACGCATGATGAATAGGCGTTCGCTTAATGGGGCAATGACTGTGGTGGGCGACTTGGCACAGGCAACGGGAGCATTCGCACCAAACGACTGGCAAGACCTGTTGCGGTACCTGCCAACAAAGAAGGAAGCAAAGATCATCAACTTGTCTGTTGGTTATCGCATTCCAGCTCAGATCATGGCGCTTGCCGACAAGGTGTTGGCTGTTGCGGCGCCGTCGCTGATTCCGCCACAGTCCGTTCGCGAAGGCGAATTTGGCCCAGACATTGTCCGATCATCTTCGGCAGAGCGGCTACTTGATGATGTCGTTACTCAGACGCGTTTGATGATGGAAAACGTCAATGGTGGCAACGTAGCCATTGTGTGTCCAGATGCAATGACCGAATCGGTTTCGGCGGTGTTAACTCGTGAAGGCGTGCAACACGGTCGCGCAAACAACACAGCACTTGACACTCGACTCACAATCGTTCCAGTAAGTGTGGTGAAGGGGCTAGAGCTTGACGGTGTGGTGGTGGTTGAACCCGCTGCAATTGTTGCGGCACAAGACCAAGGCTTACGAGCGCTCTATGTTGCGCTCACTCGTTCAACACAACGACTGACCATTGTGCATCATCGCGACTTACCTGCGGCGATGACGGGCAACTAGTTAGTTACAACGTTTCAATAACAAGTGAGAGAAAGCGCAACGACTTATCGGCATCTGCCGGGCGGTTGCGCTCAACTGAAGATATTGCAAGGTCAATGATGCGCTGCATATCTTGTATGAATTGTTCGCCACGTTCCGCAATTTGTGGTTGCAACACATTCCAAATTTCTTTAACTTCTGCAAGCTTGACCTTTGCCATGGCACGGTCGTTGTCGCTGATCGCCGTTGACAACCCGCCAATAGTGGTTTGTAATTGATCAAACAGCTCGGTTGCGGTTCCGGATGGAACCACCGTGGTTGGTGCTACGAGCGTTGTAGTTGGCGCCGTATCAACAATGGTTGTTGAACACGCGGCAAGCGAAAACATTGCCAGTGCGACAAGGGAACTGCGAGAAACTGAGTTCATGCACGAACAAGAATTCGATTGCTTGCAAACGAAGTGATGTTGATTTCAGTTTCATGTAAACGAACCGTTAACGAGCCGTCTGTTGCTGAAGAGGTGACTGTGCCGGTTACTCCAGGAGTGAGTTGTGCCGATTCGAGGAATTCGAGCATGCCTGGCGCGTACTCGAGCTCTTCGGGAATGCGCGAAATTGTAAATGCAGAACCGACCTGGACATCGACGAGTGGATGAGTTGGTTCTTCCATGTAGTTCGAGCCAGGAATTGGATTGCCGTGCGGGCATGTTGTTGGATTGCCAAGCAAACGGGTAATCGCATCTTCGACGTCAGGGCTCAGCACGTGTTCCCACTTGCACGCTTCGTGGTGGGCAAGTGCCCATGGAAGGCCAAGAATGTCGGTGAGGAAGCGCTCGGCCGTGCGATGTTTGCGAACAACAGATTCGGCAAGCTTTTCGCCTTCAGGAGTAAGCACGATGCGGGTGCCGCGCAAACGAATCAAACCTTCGGTCTCCATGCGCTTAATCATTTCGGAAACTGAAGGGCGCGAGACATCGAGCCTCTCTGCAACACGTGCCTGAATAACGTCTAAGTGGTCCTCGCGAAGTTCAAAAATGCATTCGCAATATTCTTCAAATGCTGGGTGGTGTTCGCCAGGGTGCGCCATGAGTGTCAGGCTACTCCGAGTCGACTCCGCGTAAGCCCGCCCATAAAAGGTTGGCGATTTGCTTGCCTATTTGTTCGCCGTTAAACGAGATGTTGTTGTTGATGAGAAACCGTGCGACGCCTTCGCTGGCGCCTGCTACACCATGCGCAAGAGTGCGCACATGGATTGGGTCTAAGTCAATGGCAATCAATGGGGCAATGGCCTCTGCCGAGCGATCGAGCACTTTGCGAATTGCAACGGTGAATTCCTCATCGTTTTGTGTTCCGCTATCAAACAAAAACTTAAATGCATTTTTGTCTCGCTCAACCCACTTGAAGAACGCAACCATTCCTGCTTCAACTTGATCTTGACCATCAGTGAGCCCACTCGTTGCTGCGGTCAACACGTCAATCATGCGATCGCCAACATGATCAATGATTGCCAGAAACAATGCACGCTTAGATTCGTAGTGTTGGTACACCACAGGTTTGGTGACACCGGCCGCTTCGGCAATGTCGTTCATGGAAGTGTCGTGAAAACCCTTTACGGCAAATACAGCCAACGCAACATCGAGTACTTGCTCTTTGCGTTCAATTGCGGGAAGTCGAAGTGCCATGCGATAGTCGATCTACTAATTGCCGTTCAGGCGATCTTCTCGCTCGGCAGCTTTAATTGCGTAACCGAGAACAATGGATGGTGCAAGAAGAATTGAGCCAACAACAAGTCCACCCGTTGCGAGTTGGCCAACAAGTGGCGTAAACGAAGTTGCTAACCCACTGAAAACCGCGACGATCGACACTCCAAAACTGAGGTAACCCACACGCTTGGCGAGCCTGGTCCAGCGATCAATCACTGCGCGGCGAAGTCGGACAGGGTCGCCTGAAACATCAACAGTCTTGGCATCTTTAGAGGGTTGAGGGGCGGAAGTCATATCCTTGCAACTCATGGTAGATCGCAGGGGTCAACAATGAGCAAGGGTGCTGTACTTGTTGATTGGCGCGGCGATGTTGCTGTTCTGACGCTGAACCGTCCCGAGCGCAGAAATGCCGTCGATCTTGAGTCACTCCAACTCATTCGTGAAGCCCAGGTTGAAGCAGAAAAGCGCAAAATTCGTGCCTTGGTGCTGACGGGAACCGCACCAGCGTTTTGCGCGGGGGCCGATTTGGCTGGAGTTCGCGAGGAAGTGTTTCACGAAATGCTGAACGAGGTGCTTCGCGGATTCACACAACTGCCGTGCGTGACTATTGCTGCCATTGATGGCCCGGCGCTTGGCGCAGGAGCACAACTTGTTGTTGCTTGCGATGTGCGCGTTGCAACACCTACAAGTGTGATCGGTGTTCCTGCTGCAAAATTGGGTTTAGTGGTAAACCATTGGACCATCGAACGCATCGTGCGCGAACTCTCTTGGCCAGTTGCGCGAAACATGTTGCTAACAGCAAGTAACTATTCGGCTGAAGAGCTTTCGCGCATGGGTGCAATCCAGCGCTTAGGAACTCTTGACGATGCACTTGCATGGGCCAGCGAAATTGCCAAGCTTGCACCACTTACTATTCGCGGCCACAAAGTTGCGTTGGAGTCGAGCGCTGGTGAGCCATCAATTGATGCGTTGGTTACTGCGTGTCGCGAGGAAGCGCTGGCAAGCAACGATGCACGCGAGGGTAGAGAAGCATTTATTGAAAAGCGACCACCGAAGTTCACAGGTTCGTGATGTCAACCAATTCGGTAATCAATTTCGTCGATGCTGTCGCTGTGTACAACGGATATCCAGCGCTGGCAGGCGTGACATTTCGTGTACAGCGAAATGAGATTGTGTTGTTGCAGGGGCCAAACGGCGCGGGCAAGTCAACGTTGTTGCGTGCATGTGCTGGCTTAATGCCGGTTATTCGTGGCACGGCGAATGTGTTGGGTTATGACTTAACGATTGATCGCGAATCAGTTCGTGAGCGCGTTGGATTGCTTGGTCACCAAAACGGTTTGTTTGGTGAACTCACTATTGCAGAAAATGTGTCCTTCTGGTCAACGGTTGTCGGTGCGTCAACAGAGGAAAGAAATGCTGCAATGGAGCGAATGGCTATTGATGGCAAGTTGGCAGGTCAAAGAGTTGCTGAATTGTCGGCTGGCCAAAAGCGCCGTTGCGCACTGGCGTGTTTGGTGGTGCGTCGCGCAGAACTGTGGTTACTTGATGAACCGCATGCTGGACTTGATGCAAAAGGTCGCGATGAAATCGATCGCATCGTGAAAGAAGCGGCTGCGTCGGGTGCAACCATTGTTGTTGCTTCGCACGAAATTGAGCGTGCGCAACAACTTGCCACGCGAACGATCTCGCTTGTTGCTGGTCAGGTGCGTGATTTGCAATGAGTATGTCAATGAGCCGTATTGCACGCGCAGTCGCAGCAAAAGATTTGCGCATTGAATTGCGCTCCAGGGTGGTGACGAATCAAGTACTGCCATTTTCCGGCCTCGTCATGATCATGTTTGCGTTTGCGCTCGACAACGACGATGTGTTGCAGCGGGTTGCTGGCGGGCTGGTTTGGCTAGCGACGCTGTTTTCCTTGTTCATATTGGTGCAGAGAACGTTTGCTTTAGAAACATCTGACGGGGCTCTTGATTCTCTGCGAGTTGCCGGTGTGAATCCGCAAGGAATCTTCATTGGAAAGGCAGTCGCACTGTTTGTGCAATTGCTCGTGCTGGAATCGATGCTGTTTGTTGCAGCAATTGTGTTGTATCGGGTGAATGTGAACGGTCCCGGATTAGTGCTTTTGGTCACTTGCATATTGTGCGCTACGGCCGGTTTGGCCTTCGTAGGTACTCTGTACGGAGGTTTAACTGCAGGCGCTCGTGGCCGTGAAACGTTGCTTCCATTGCTCTTGCTTCCGGTGGTTGCTCCTGTTTTGATCTGTGCAACTCGGGCAACCGAATCTGCATTGAGAAGTGGTGGATTAACAGTTGGCGAAGGTTGGCCATGGGTAGCAGTGCTCGCGGTGTTCGCTGCGGTGTTCGGGTTAGGTGGCCTGCTGTCATTTGGCTCGCTAATTGAGGAATGATGAAGGGCGATATATATGAACACTGATACGCATTCGCTCAAAGGGGTGGGCACGCCAACCACTCGTATGTATGGGTTAATGGCCGTTGTCGCACTCGGTTGGGTGTTTCTCGGTGGATTGTTTTTCACTCCAGAAGATGCAGTTCAGGGCGACGCCGTTCGCATTATGTACGTGCACGTACCCACCGCTTGGGTTGCATATTTGGCGTTCATCGTTACGGGTATTGCTTCGGCATGTTGGATGATCGGCAAGAAGCACTCCATGGGCTTTGATCGCGTTGCAGGCGCGTCGGCCGAAGTTGGTGTGTTGTTTATGGCAATGACATTGCTCAGTGGAAGTTTGTGGGGTCGCATTACGTGGGGAACATTTTGGGTGTGGGACCCACGCCTCACCACTACAGCGTTTTTGTTTGTGACATACATCGGCTACCTCGCGGTACGCGGATTAGGTGGAACTGCGGAGCAACGTGCCCGTCGTTCTTCGGTGTTTGCACTGCTTGCTGTGCTTGAAATTCCGTTGGTGCACTTCAGCGTGGTTCTGTGGCGTTCGCTGCATCAACGTGCAACGGTGTTGAGCCCAGATGGTGACATCAAGATGGATGGACTCATGTTGTTCACATTGCTGTTCGGTGTTTTTGGATTCACCGTGTTGTTTGCATGGTTGGTGTCGCATCGTCAGCGCATCATGGCAATGCACGATGCACAACAGGTAACCGCACTCGACGCAGCGGTGACCGAGCGATTGAAAGAGGTTCAGGCATGAATCACGCCGGGTTCATCATCGCTACGTATGGCATCACGTTTGGCGTCATTATTGGTTTGGTTGTGTACACCATTAAGCAAGGGCGCAACTTGTCAAGAACAGTTGCCGACAAGGACAAACCGTGGACCTAACGCCGCGCACGTCGCCCGACAATGCGCCACTTGCTCCGCGCAAGCACAATCGCAAATGGAAATATGTGGCCATGTTGGTCGTGGTCGTTTCAGCCGGAGGGTTTATTGTTTCGCAATTCCTCACATCGGCAATTGACTTTTATTGCAACGTTGACGAAATCGGAATGCGCGAAGGTTGCGAACCAAACCGCAGACTTCGCGTTCAAGGCACAGTGGAACAAGATTCGTTGAAGTCAGACACTGGAAGCACCACGTTTGTACTCATGTTCAACAACCAAACCATTGATGTGAGATACAACGGAGATCCCGGTGGAATCTTTCAAGAATGTATTCCGGTAGTTGCACACGGGCAGCTGGTGGGCGACACCTTTGAAGCCAATCGAATTGAAGTAAAGCATTCAAATACATACTCTGAGGCCAATCCGGATCGACTTGCGCAATCGAAAGCGGAACAGTGTTCTTTGCTAGCGGGATAAATGGTGCGCTTGGTCGCGCATTTCTCTTAGTTGGCATTATTGGTTCGCTGTTTGGAGCGATTGCGGCAATTACCAGTGCACGCCAACGCGACCAAGCGGTAGCAAAACTGATCCCGCGATTTGCGGTCTTGGTATTTGCTGCAAGTTTTGGTGCATTCGCCGTAATGGAACGAGCCATGATTACTCGCGACTTCTCGCTTGAGTACGTGCAAAAAGTGGGAAGTTATTCAACCCCTGCGATGTACAACTTTGCAGCGGTGTGGAGTGCGCTTGAAGGATCCATCTTGATGTGGGTGTTGATCCTTGCGGGTTACACGCTTGGCGTGACGTATTGGTTGCGCAAAAAGATGGACGATGTGTTGTCGCGGTACGCACTTGGCGTCATGTTCATCGTCTCGTTGTTTTTCTTCCTGCTCTCGTTTGGTCCAGCGAACCCATTTGCAGCTGGTCCTGAAGGCGTGCTTGACGGACCTGGTCCAAACCCGTTGTTGCAGAACCACTTGCTCGTCATGTTTCACCCACCGCTGTTGTATTTGGGTTACGTAGGTATGACGGTTCCGTTCGCGTTTGCCATTGCGGCTCTCATTACTGGGCGCTTGGGTGAAGGTTGGTTGCTCGCAACACGACGATGGACGCTGTTCGCTTGGGGGTTCCTCACCTTCGGCATCATTCTTGGTTCGTGGTGGAGCTATGAAGTGTTGGGGTGGAGCGGCGTGTGGGCGTGGGACCCAGTTGAAAACGCGTCGTTACTGCCATGGATTACTGCGACTGCATACATTCACTCGGTGTTGGTGCAAGAGCGTCGCGGCATGTTGCGCGTGTGGAACCTTTCGCTTCTTGTTGCAACGTTCAGTCTCACCATTCTGGGAACATTCCTCACTCGATCTGGCGTCGTTAACAGCGTGCACGCATTTAGTCAAAGCGCAATCGGTCCGTGGCTGCTCGCATTCTTTGCAGTGATTGTCGTTGTTTCTGTTGGGCTTATTGGCTGGCGCGGAGATCGATTGCATTCGCCGGGAAGCATTGACTCACCGTTGTCTCGCGAAGGTGCGTTTCTTGCGAACAACGTGTTGTTTGCAGTTTTTGCTTTCGTGGTGTTGCTCGGAACGGTGTTCCCGCTTGTTGTCGAAGCATTGCAATCTCGAACCATCGTTGTTGGTGAACCATTCTTCGATCAACTCACTATTCCAATCGGCATCACCATGCTCACCATCATGGCGATTGCTCCTGTGTTGCCTTGGCGCAAGGCATCGCAGGAACTGTTGTCGAAGCGACTGTTCTGGCCAGCGTGGTGCGGTGTTCTCGCACTTGCAGGGAGCGTGTGGGTTGGTGCAACAGGACTAGCACCACTACTGACGTTTGGGCTTGGTGGGTTTGCTGCAGGTTCGGCATTACGTCAAGTGGTGTTAGCCACGCGCAGGCAAGGGCTACGCGGATTGGTGGGTAGAGCAAACGGTGGAATGATCGTGCACCTTGGAGTCATCATCATCGCCGTTGCGCTTGCGGCTTCAAATAGTTTCACTCACAGCCAAGAATTGAATTTGGAAGCCGGCAAGGTCGCAACATTTAGTGGTCACACGTTTGAACTTGTAGATGTGGTTGAGGTGAAAACCGATAACGCAACTGCGGTGAAAGCACTAGTAAAAATTGACGGCGGTAAGGCATACGCGCCGGCAATTACGAAATACGTCTTGCAAGGAATGAATGTTGGAACTCCTTCAGTAAAAACAGGATTTGCTTACGACATCTATCTCACACTTGAGCCTCCTGTTCGTCAAGATGAAAACAAGGCGCGAATCAAAGTGTTCATTAAGCCGTTGCTGTTGTGGCTCTGGATCGGTGGTGGCCTGATGGCGCTTGGAACCGTGCTTGCCGCGTTCCCAGGACGTCGTCGCCGTAATCCAACTTCGCCAACCTCTGAAGATGACTTCGCAGCAGATCTTTTGGTATCAAAGTGAGCGAGCTGAGTTATTCACGAAAGCGAGTTGCGCCAATCATCGCGTCGGTTGTTGGCGCGTTGATGGTTGCATTCCTCTGGGTACTGGTAACCGCAGAGCCGAACACGGCAGATGACGCGGATTCTCCATTGCTTGGTCAACCAGCACCATCGGTTATTTCGACAACGGTGGATGATGCAGAGTTTGTGTTGGCGAACAGAAAAGGAAGTTGGGTAGTTTTCAACTTCTTTAACTCAACGTGTGTGCCGTGCATTGCAGAGCATCCGGAACTTGTTGCATTCAGCGAGCGCGAATTGCAAGCGACAAACCCCGCAGAGATTTACACCGTGATTAACGACGACAACGATGCTTCGGTGCGTGCATTCTTTTCGAAGAATGGTGGAGATTGGCAAAAAGTTCGTGACACAGACGGTGCTATTTCCGTTTCCTTCGGAGTTGCAAAAGTTCCGGAGACGTGGGTGATTGATCCGAATGGTTATGTGCGGTTACGAATTGCCGGCATGCTCACGCCTGGTTTGCTCGATGATCAACTTGCTCAATTGAAAGCGCAGTTCGGTTCGTGATGAAGACGAAATCTGTTCAGAACAAGTGGACATGGTTGTTGTTGGTCCTCTCTGCAGTTGCATTGCTGGCATTTGGCAGCACACGAGATTCTGGTCCTCGTACCCAGGCCGACCGCATTGATGCCATCACGAAAGTTCTGGCGTGCCCAACGTGTTCTGGCGAGAGCGTGTATGTGTCTCGTGCATCTGGTGCCGAATCCATTCGTGCAGAGGTTGCGCGACAGATTGCGGATGGTCAGCGATCAGATGACGAAATCATCGCCTATATCGAAGCTCGATTCGGAAGTCGTGTGTTGCTGGTGCCGCGTTCAACAGGGCTTGATTCGTTGATCTGGATACTTCCTGTGTTCGTGCTCGTCTGTGCCGTTGGAACACTTGGTTTTGCGTTCCGTCGCTGGAAAGTAGTGGGCAGCGACTCAATTTCCGATGAAGATGCGCAACTGGTGGAACGTGCGCTTCGTGAAGATCGGTAGTGAGTAATGAATCCAGATGAACTGGCACGCCTAGAAGAAGAGCGAAACTTCCTTCTCGATTCTTTGCGCGATGTTGAACGAGAGCGGTCGGCTGGCGACATTGATGATGATGACTACGCAACATTGAAGTCTGGCTATACACAACGAGCAGCCGATGTGTTGAAAGCAATAGAAGCAGGGCAGTCAACTCTGAATCGACGTGCGCCGAATTCTCGTGCAAAAGCAATTGTGGTGTCGTTTGCGATTGTTGCCTTTGCGTGTTTGGCAGGTTGGTTGTTGGCAGCTCAGTCAGGACAGCGATTGCCTGGGCAAACGAGCACTGGTGGTATCGAAAACTCCACGGCGTCGTTGTTGTCTCAGGCGCGAGCCATTAACTTCAGTGACCCACAAAAAGCAATTGAGTTGTACAACGATGTGGTGAAACTCGACCCTGACAATGTTGAAGCGCTGACGTATCGGTCGTGGTTAATTGCACTGATTGCGCGCGACGCAGCAGATGACATCAAGATTGTTGCGCTTGCTGCTGCAACACAGGGTCTTGAACGTGCGATTCAGGTAGACCCTCAATACCCGGACTCTCATTGCTTCTTGGGAATTGTGCGGTTTCGGTTAGCAGCCGATGCAGCAGGCGCGAAAGAACAGTTAGATATTTGTGCTGCTTCAAACCCGCCCGCCGAAGTGATGGGGTTTGTTTCTTCAATCATTGAAGAAGTCAACGCAGCGCTTGCTGGCTGAGTTATTCGAATCGTGGCGGTGGCCATGCATGACCACCAACGAACTCTCCATCAAGATGATTAAGCACCCACACTGATCCTTTGCGCGATTCACGAAAACCGCTGACTTCCATTCCGCGTCGCTCAAGTGCGTCAATCACTTCCGGAATTACATCGCCATGGCTGCACATGACTGCACCGTCAGCAAGGGTGTGCATCCACTCAACGGTGCGAATGAAGTCGACCCCTTCTGCAAGTAAGTCGTGTGGCGCAACGTGCAGTCCAGTTGTTTTGCTGAGCGGTTCAAGGGTTTGCATGCAGCGCACAAATGGGCTTGAAAACAACGCGGTTGGCTGAAGTGGCGCAATGGAGTTTGCAATGACTTCTGCTTGACGAATGCCTTCAGCAACAAGTGGGCGAAGCGAATCGTCGTCGTCCCACTGGCTTCGCTTGCCGGCCTTGGCGTGGCGCACCAAAAATAGTGACATCAACACTGAATCTAGTGGTGAATTGAGGCAAACTATTGACGAGGTAGTTATGGGATTTTTTGATCGCAATCGAGAAGACGTTGTCAAGCGTGGATATGACGCGAATCGTCTGCCAAGTGGACAGTATTTAACCGAGCGTTTCCCTGTTCTTCATGTTGGCGATGTTCCAACGTACAAACCTGGTGAGTGGAATCTGAAAGTTTTTGGTGCTGTGAACAATGAATTCACGCTCACGTTTGACGAACTGAAGTCGATGCCATCAACAACACTGACGACCGACATCCACTGCGTGACGAAATGGTCAAAGTTCGACACGGTATGGCGCGGCGTGAAAGTTCGCGATCTCTTTGAGCGCGCTGGAGTGAAACCCGAGGCTGCGTTTGTCATGGGACACGCTGAATACGGATACACCGCAAACCTTCCACTTGCAGACATCATGCGTGACGAATCAATGGTGGTGTACGAATACGAAGGTGAAGACATCGAACCTATTCACGGCGGTCCGGTGCGCTTGCTGATTCCGAATTTGTATTTCTGGAAATCGCCCAAATGGTTGCGAGGACTTGAGCTTCGTGAAACCGATGCACCGGGTTTCTGGGAGCAAAACGGATACCACATGTACGGCGATCCGTTTTTAGAACAGCGTTTTTGGGGCGACTAGACCAACGCTAAATAGTGGTGGCGCAAAACGTGTCGCCTTGTGGCAACGACGCTGAAGTTTCTGGTGAAGTGTCACCATAAATTGCGGTGAGCATTCCCTTCACCATTCCACGATCAACTGCGCAAATAACTGGATGCTCAATTGCAACGTCGCCAAACGGGCAGTGGTTGTTCACAATGCGAAGTTGATTGTTGCGTTGGTCGGTGTGTGCAGCAAAGCCGTGAGCAGTGAGCGCATCGGCAACTGCTTGCATAGCAGCGCGCAATGATTTGTGTCCTGCAGCAAGGTCGTCGCCTTGCATGCCGGCTGCCATTGCTAGGCCGTACTGCTGGCCGACTTCTTCTGCCATTGCTTCTGCCTTGTCTGGTGGAAGCAATGCGAGAGTTTTTCCGAGTAGCGAGAGCACTAAGTCATCACTACGTACGGGAAATGAGAGGTTGGTGTCTGCTGCCGCGCGGTACAACTTTGAAGGCCTGCCTGCGCCACCACGCTCGTGGCGGTCAACGGATACTTCGAGGTATCCGCCTGCAGACAACTTGTCGAGGTGATGTCGTGCAACGTTGGGGTGAACTTCGAATTTCTCGGCAACCTGTGCGGCAGTGACACCTGACTCGCTTTCACGAGCGAACAGGTAGACCGCACGACGGGTTGGATCGCCAAATGCAGAGGTGATTGCTGACACCTGCGCGGTGAAGGATCCCGAGGTGAGGTTGGCAGACTTAGTCGACACACAGGTATTGTACCTATGGCCATAGTGGAAATTATTGGAGCCCCATGTCAACCCCCACAACAGATCAGATCATCGAAGCCCTCCGCCCTGTAGAGGACCCAGAGCTACACCGTTCCATTGTCGACCTTGGAATGGTGCGCGACGTCGAGATGAAGGGCGGTGTCGTCAGTCTGACTGTGGTGCTGACCATCGCCGGTTGTCCGTTGCGCAATGAAATTCAAAATCGTGTTGGTACCGCATTGCGTGCACTCGATGGCGTGAAAGATGTTGCGTTGAACTTCGGAGTAATGACCGACGACGAGCGCGCGAAGGTGCGCGAAATGTTGCACGGCAACCCAGGTGCTACAGCAGGTTCACAGCCAGCGCAAGGACACGCATCTGGTCGTGAAATTTCGTTTGCACAACCTGGTTCGAAGACTCGTCCAATCTTGGTGTCGTCAGGCAAAGGTGGCGTAGGAAAATCCAGTGTCACCACAAACCTTGCGGTTGCGCTTGCAGCGCAGGGATACAAAGTTGGCATCGTTGACGCCGACATTTACGGCTATTCAATTCCGCGCATGCTTGGCACCGATCGCGATCCAGTTGTGATCGACAACATGTTGTTGCCTCCAGAGCAGTGGGGCGTTCGTTGCATCAGCATCGGATACTTTGTTCCAGAAGGACAAGCAGTGGTGTGGCGTGGACCAATGTTGCACAAAGCACTCGAGCAATTCCTTACTGACGTGTTTTGGGATGAGCCAGACTTCTTGCTCATTGACATGCCGCCAGGAACTGGTGACATTGCATTGAGCCTCAGTCAGTACTTGCCACGTGCCGAAGTGATTGTGGTAACTACTCCACAGGAAGCTGCACAGAAGGTTGCCAAGTTGTCGGCTGCAATGGCCACGAAAGTGAACTTGCCTGTTCGCGGAATCATCGAGAACATGTCATGGTTTACCGGTGACGACGGAGTTCGTTACGAACTGTTTGGCAGTGGCGGCGGACAATCGTTGGCCGACGAACTCAATGTTCCGTTGCTTGCACAAATTCCACTGATGACTGCGTTGCGAGAAGGTGGCGACGACGGTCGACCAATTACCGCAGTTGCTCCAGACAGCGAAATTGGTCAAATCTTTGCCGGATTGGCAAAACGCATTGCAGAAGAAATGAAGCCAAAGAAAATTTTCAGCGCAGCGCTGAAAGTGAATTAGCCTTCAAGTACTCCACTTAAACGAACGGAACAACAATGGAAATTCGCATCGGAATTCAGCAATCAGTACGTGAGCTCATGGTGGAGATTGACGACGAGAAAGCGCAAGCAAAAGCAAAAGCTGCAGCTGAAGCGGCACTCACCGGCAAAACCGAAGTGTTTTCGTTGGTTGACAATCGTGGCCG
>Ga0082207_1000038_pt1 | contig 89808 bp, 78 predicted proteins | sample LakMenEpi10Aug09_FD_71540 | JGI IMG/M metagenome (GOLD analysis project Ga0082207, IMG submission 71540) | reverse complement strand
GTATACTAAAAAGTACAATTCCAGAAATTTTAAAATTAAATCTATTTGGGATTCATGAAGCTTTTTTAGAACATTTTTCATTTTTACAAATGGCAATTGTATTATTGAAATATAAACGATTAAATCATAGATAAAATCTTTCCTGGAAAGTCAATAATCAATACTTTTAAACTTACTAAATTCATTAAAAAATGAAACAACCTATTTTTCAAGAAAGCTGGCTTGATAGCTGGAAATACAGCTATCCTTATGATTTACTAGAGATATATGGATCATTTGATGCCCCCGGCTATACTTATGCCTACGGCAATCGCCGAAAACATACATTAGACTTGATTCAGAAAGTGGCAAAACCAGGAGCCAAAATTCTAGATGTAGCAGCAGCACAAGGCAACTTTACCTTGTCATTAGCAGAATTAAGTTATGAAGTTACTTGGAACGATTTACGGGAAGAGCTAATTGATTACGTTAAGTTAAAATGGGAATCGGGTATTGTACACTATGTACCAGGAAATATTTTTGATCTAGACATTAATAATCAATTTGATATAGTTTTAATTGCTGAAGTAATTGAACACGTAGCTCATCCTGATGAATTTTTGAGAACTATTGCTCAAATGCTTAAACCCGGAGGTCATATTGTACTAACCACGCCAAATGGCGGATATTTCAAAAATACATTACCCAAGTTCTCTGATTGTCCTGATCCAAGTCAATATGAAATAATGCAATTTAAGCCCAACTCAGATGGACATATTTTTTTACTCCATTTGGATGAAATAGAACAACTCACATATCAAGCAGGATTAGTTGTTAAAGAAACTCGATTAGTTACTAACCCATTAACTAATGGTCATGTGAAACTACATCATTTATTGAAACTATTACCAAAATCCTGGGTTGAAACTTGTGAAAAACTAACTTGCTCCTTGCCTTTAACCGTAAAGCGTAAATTACATACAACTACTGTTGCTTTATTAACTCATCCTAATTAGGAACGGATGATGAGCAATTTAGCTAAGTGCAGCAGAAATTGAAAGATTTACTGTTAATCAAATTACAGATAACTTTACTAATACATTAGACATCTCCAGAAAAGAATGTAGAGACGTTCCATGGAACGTCTCTACAAGGATTGTAAATCACTAACTCAATTTTAGCAGCAAGATTGACACAATTAAGCGATCGCTTACCTGGGAGGCAAATATTCAGAAACTTTCAGAAACCTATGAAGAATGGGTTAAAGAACACCAAAAAATGTACCATTGATTATAATGAATATAATTTTAATTCTCCCCGACTTTTATATAGTTAAATATGGACGAAAAAAAATACAATAGTGCCAAAGAATGGCGTAAGGCAAATTACCAAAAATTAAAACAATATCGTGGAGAATGGATTATTTACACTAAAGATGGTGTAGTAGCTCATCACCAAGATTATAGAATCATGACACAGCAAATTGACCTTCAGAACTTAAAATCTTCTGACTACATCACTGAGCGTATCTACGAAAACGAATTTGTTGAGCCAGTTAAATTTTTACCAGTGCGTTTTAGAACAGTCAAAAAACATGATTGGCAGCCAAAATACGAAGTCTGTCTAACTTTTCAAAATTCTAAAATCCTGGAAATGCTCGTAGATTCTGGTTCAGATATTAGCCTAATTACGCTTTATTTAGGTACAGATTTGGGATATGCCCTCTCTCAAGGAGAAGTTCTTAGTAATGGAGAGGGGGTAGGAGGGAGTGTACAATATGTACTCCGACAAGTTGAAATGCAGATTGATGATTATACCTTTTCTGCTCCTGTTGCTTGGTTACAAAATGAGGATTGCCAGGAAGTTTTATTAGGTAGAGAAATCGTGTTTGATTTATTTGATATTGAATTTAAACAAGCTGAGGAGAAAATAATATTCAAATATAGGGGATAACTACTGGTAAGTGACAAAATAACTGCAACTACTGTAACTAAATAATTAAATCGCTGGAGATAATGCGAAACCCAGTTCCTAATTCTACAGAGTTTTATTCTGAATAATTCCGAATTGCTATATCAAGACAACAATGTTTTAATAGGTAGGAGCATAATAGCCAAAATTATATTAACTTGATTAATGTAATATTCCTGAGAATCAATTAAAACAAGATTATCTTTTAAAATCAGAAATTTCCAAACAGTTCCCGTCGAAACCACACCATAAATTTCCGGTAAAGGGTGATGTTCCTGTTGATTAAATATTTGAGCGGCTACCATTTCAGCAATACATTGTCCTAAACCACCCTTAATATTTTCATTTTTAGCTTCCACAATCGTAACTACTGGTACAGTAATAAAATACTGTTCCTTTGAGCAGCTAATAATATAGTCACAATAACCAGATAACCCTTTTTCCTGATCAACATCAAATTCAGTTCCAGAAAATAAACTGATTTGATAGTTAGCTAGACGACGTACTTCTGCTAAAATAGGAGCAATTAAAAATTCAGAACGGGCTTTTTCCGTATTAATAGCAGTTGCTAGAGGTAAGTATTCTTTCAGTGTTTGCTTCAGATAATCAGATAATACAAGACCTTCGACTTCAGCAAATAGATTATGATCTTCTTGTATAATTAAGCTGAAAGCCCTTTTAGCTTTATCAAGTGTGGTAAATTCACTGTATGACATAAATTTAAGAAGATAATATGAGTAATTTAGCTACTGTAATTGCCATTGTACCGCGACTTCCTCCAGCAATTGATGGTGTAGGGGATTATGCTTTAAATTTAGCTCGTCAGCTTCGTAAAGATTTTAATATTCACACCCATTTTATTGTCGGTAATTCTACATGGCAAGGTGCAGCAGAAATTGAAGGATTTACTATTAGTCAAATTACAGATAATTCTGCTAATATATTAGTAAATGTATTATCGAATTATCATAGCTCCTCTCCCGTCCTGTTACACTATGTAGGTTACGGTTATGCTAAAAGAGGTTGTCCGGTATGGTTAGTTGATGGATTACAACGGTGGAAAGGTTTATATCCTAAGAGCAATCTTGTTACCATGTTTCATGAGCTTTACGCATCGGGGTATCCACCTTGGACAAGTTCCTTTTGGCTGTCTTCTCTACAGAAAAGTTTAGCAGTAAGGTTGACACAATTGAGCGATCGCTGCATCACTAATAGACAAGATTGTGCAGATACTCTTAATCAATTAACTCACTCTTCTCAACCGGAAATCATAATTCAACCTGTTTTTTCTAATATTGGGGAACTAAAAGAAATTCCTCTTTTCAGCCAACGTTCTCGAAATATAGTGATTTTTGGACATCCTAATAGCAAAAAACAAGTATATCAACAATGTATTAAACAACTTGAACAAACTTGTCAAACATTAAAGATTAAGATGATTTATGATATTGGTAAACCAACTGGTTTAGAATTGTCATCAATTAAGAGTATTCCCATTCAAGAAATGGGGGTAATGACATCAGAAGAAATTAGTTGTATTTTAACCAATTCTATAGCAGCATTTATGAACTATCCGCCCCCAAAAGAATTGGCAAAATCAGGTGTTTTTGCTGCTTATTGCGCTCATGGTCTTGTTTCAGTTATGACTTCAAGCAGTCAAAAAATTATTGATGGACTAGAAGGGGATAAACACTATTGGGTAGCGGATGGTAAAAGTGGTAATTTGTGCTTGGATACAGCACAGATGATTGCTCAAAATGCTTATTTTTGGTATGAAAATCATAATTTATCTAAACAAGCTCAAGTGTTTGCTCATTATCTTAACTAAAAAATTTTTGATACAAGTAATAAGGATTTGGGCTACACTTTTACTCCCATTGATAAGAATCCGAAAATATGTTAGTTTAGTTGATAGTCAATTTTTATTAATTTTCTCAATGAGAATAGTCACAGTTGCTTTGAAGCCTATAAAACCATATTTAATATTAACCAATGAATTGGCGTAATTTAGTCAAAATGGCCTTATTTTCTGTCTTGATTGAAGGAGCAATCCGAAAATGGTTTTTACCACAATCAAAGGATTTGATTTATTTCCTTAAAGACTTTTTTTTATTAGGTGCTTATATTAGTTATTTCATTCTGAATAATTCACAAAAAAAAGTTCCCATTAAAGATAACTTGCTCATCCAGTCAATTTTCTTCGTAACCGTCTGGTGTACCGCAGAAGCTTTCAATTCCAGCTTAGGTTCTCCATTAGTAGGACTTATGGGATTAAAAGGATATCTTTGGAACATTCCTTTAATTTGGTTAGTACCTAACCTTTTTAATTCAGAAAGGGAGTTATTTGTCTTTCTAAGAAATCATTTGTTATTAGCTATTCCCATTGGTATTTTAGGAATTATTCAATTCTTTAGTCCTGCTAGTGATATTATTAATACTTATGCTACAGATGAAGTAAAATATGTTGCCACTATCGGTTCATCTGTCCGCATCACGGGAACTTTTTCCTATCTTGATACTTATGTGGTTTATCTAACGGTTGCTTTTGGCTTACTACTAGCTTTAATAGATAGCAATTACGCGAAAAAAGGATGGAAAATAATTTTACTAGGTTCTCTATTTTTAGTAGCTGTTAACTCGTTGATGACCGGTTCTAGAAGTTGTGTTTTTGCCTCAATTTTATTTGTGGTTATTTACATTTTCATAAAAGTTTTACAGACATCGAAAATCATAAATTTCATAAATTTAGTTAAAAAATTAATTATTCCATTAATAGTTGTTACTATTGCTGTATCCATTTGGTTTCAACCTGCAATTGAAACATTTTCAAAACGAACGACCGGTGATATAGCAGAGAAAGAATTCACAAATCGGGTGGCAAACACATATACAGACCCAGTTTCAATCGCTAATATTGCCGGACTGTATGGCTATGGTGCAGGAGCGACTCAACAAGCAAGTTTGGCTCTTCGTAACAGATTAAATTTGCCTACGGGAGATATAATTCCCGTAGGTTATGAAGAAGAACCTGAAAGAATTATGTTAGAAATAGGGTTACTTGGGTTTATATTTTGGTATTCTCTCAAACTCTTTATTTTAATCAAACTGTGGCTAGTTTATCGAAAACTAAAACGACCCTTTTTAAAACAATTAGCCCTTTCTTCTTTTCTGATTCAACTAATCCAATTTCCCGATCAATTAGTTACTCACCATGTTTTTTCATTGTATTATTGGTTTTTAACAGGGTTTATATTTTTATTACCTCGACTCGAGAAAATAGAAAATTTATATCAACTAGAGCAGTTTTATCAACAAGATGTCCAATCCCAATATTTCACTAATACATCAAATTAATCCATCCTTTGCTCAAAATGCTGCCTTAGCATTTGCAGAAGCTAATTTATTAAAAGAAGTAATTACCCCTGTTGCTTATAATCCACAAGCACCAGTATGGCAATATCTAAATTTATTACCCAAACAATTGAGAACTTTCATTAGTAATGAACTAAGTAGAAGAACCTGGCTTTCTCCTCATGGTGTACCAATAAAAACTTATCCTTGGCAAGAAATTATACGTATTTTCCTCTTAAGGACAAATTTAGCAAATAGTTCATTTTTTAAACATATAGATTTAGTTGCTTGGGTGTATGTCTGTCTTGATAATCACGTTGCCAATCATCACCTCCGCGGTTTAGATAGTGTTTACACTTATGAAGATTTGGCAGCAACCACATTTGATAAAGCAAAACAGCAAGGTATTCTTTGTTTGTATGATTTGCCCATACCTTATTATCAAATGACAGGGAATATCATGCGCCAGGAAGCTGAACTTTTCCCAGAACTGGCACCAGTAATTCAATCAATTCGAGAACCAGCTTGGAAAATTGAGCGCAAGCAGCGAGAAATTGAATTAGCAGATCATATATTTGTAGCATCTTCCATTACCAAAAAATCTCTCCTAGAAATTGGTATCCAGGAAGAAAAAATCACTGTTATTCCCTATGGTGCACCTGTAGATTATTTTCACCCTCAACCCAAACCAGATAATTGTTTCCGGGCTTTATTTGTTGGTCGGGTTTCTCCCCGTAAAGGCGCTCATTATCTGTTACAAGCCTGGCAAGACTTAAAATTAGCAAATGCAGAATTAGTCCTTGTTGGACAAAACCTTTTTCCCACAGGTTGGTTAGAACAGTACGAAAATATTTGTCGTCATGTTCCTTCTGTTCCTCATTTTTTATTGAACCAATACTACAGTAGTGCAAGTGTTTTTGTTTTTCCTTCCTTGATTGAAGGTTTTGCTCTGGTACTTTTGGAAGCAATGGCTTGTGGTATCCCTATAATTACTACACCTAATACAGCAGGACCGGATATAATTACTGATGGGGTAGAAGGCTTTATTATTCCCATTCGAGATGTAGAAGCCCTCAAGGATAAACTAGAATGGTGTTATTCTCATCCCCAAGAACTAGCAGAAATGGGACGAGCAGCTAGACGCAAAGCGGAGGAATTGAATTGGGGTTTGTATCGGCAACGATTAGCCAATAAGGTACAATCACTATTAAGTATACATAAAACCTATGAATAAAAATAATTTTCACCTCTGGTTTCCCAGCTTATTTGAATCTACAGGGGGTATTCAAACATACTGCCGTTTCTTCCTCCAAGCCATTCAAAATATCTACCCTGATACTGATTATGATATCTTGATCAAACATGATAGACTGTCCTCAGTCGACTTGTCGACCATAGCCCCTACTAGATTTCACTTTTCTGGATCTATACCATTACCACTGAGAACACCAGTATTTGCAGCCCAGTTAATTGCTTGGGGAATCTGGAAGCACCCAAAATTAATCATTACCGGACACCTGAATTTTACTGTTGCAGCCTACTGGCTAAAACGGTTGACAAATATCCCTTATTGGACTGTCGCTCATGGTATCGAAGCCTGGGGTATCAAAAACTCAGCTTTGCACATAGCTTTACATCATGCAGATCTGATTTTAGCAGTTAGCAGTTACACACGCGATCGCCTGATCAAAGAACAAAACCTCGACCCGAATAAAATTGTTATTTTACCAAACACTTTTGATTTCAATCGCTTTCAACCAGCCCCCAAACCTAGTTATTTATTAGAAAAATATGGACTAAGGCGGGAACAACCTATAATATTAACTGTAGCTCGACTAGCAGAGGTTGAACGTTATAAGGGTTATGACCAAATTCTTCAAGCACTTCCTCAAATTCGTCAGCAAATTCCCGATATTCATTACATTCTTGTGGGTAAAGGAAATGACGAAACTAGAATTAAGCAATTAATTACCCAACTCGGATTACAAGATTGTGTCACCTTAGCTGGATTTATTCCTGATGAACAACTGTGTGATTACTACAATCTCTGTGATATTTTTGCTATGCCCAGTAAAAAAGAAGGATTTGGTATTGTCTACTTAGAAGCCTTAGCTTGTGGTAAACCTGTATTGGGAGGTAATCAAGACGGTGCAACGGACGCGCTTTGTCATGGTAAACTAGGGGCGTTAGTAAATCCTGACGATGTAAGTGAAATTACTCAAACTATTATTCAAATTTTACAAAATACATATCCCAACCCTTTAATGTATCAACCAGAATCTTTACGTCAACAGGTTATTGATAACTTTAGTTTCGAGCAGTTTCAGAAAACATTGGCTGGATATTTGCAGGATTTTGACGGCTGGAACTCAGGGAATAAATCCCCGGTCTGATATAATTCTGACAACGGCAATGAAACATAGTAGCTAGTTAATTATGTATCAAAAAGAAGCACCTCCTCACAAAACCATGCCCACTATGTATAATTTACCCAGCGAAGCTGTTGAAGAAGAATTAGACTCTATACATCCCCGTCCACCATGGGAAACCATGCCCACAATGTATGATTTACCTAGTGAAAATCCAGAGGAGCCAGGTTTACCAGACGAATTTCATGATTTTCAACCGCAATTATTACGGGAAACCTGTCAATCTCCCATTTATCCCAGGGAGGAAATGTTCATTGGTACAGATTTAAACTTATACTATGATGGTCGTCATTATTCATGGTATAAAAGACCTGATTGGTTTTTAGTCTTAGGTGTAGCTGCTTCTGAAAAACAAGAAGATATGCGGTTGAGTTATGTAATTTGGCAAGAAGGATTAGCTCCATTTTTAATAGTAGAATTATTATCACCAGGTACGGAAGCAGAAGACTTAGGACAAACATTAAGAAGCGCGAATAAACCACCCACAAAATGGCAAGCCTATGAACAGTATTTGCGATCGCCCTACTATGTTATCTTTGATAGATATGAAAATAAATTACGAGTATTTCAATTGGTTGGTACAAGATATCAAGCAGTAGAACTTGTAGAGCCAAAATTCTGGTTTCCTGAATTGGAATTAGGAGTAGGAGTTTGGTCGGGAAAATATCAAGGTACAGAAGGTTTATGGCTACGTTGGTACAATCAAAATGGTGATTGGATTCCTACTTTTGCTGAACGAGCAGAACAGGAAAAACAGCGAGCAGATAAATTAGCTGAAAAATTGCGGGTTTTGGGAGTCAATTTAGATGAGATTTAGGTGAAATTTAAACATGATTATCATAGATATATATCTATTTAATTCATAGTTAAATCCAATGATTAAATTCCCGATTTTATACCAATTCATAGTGTTTTATATAGTAATAAAAAATAAAAAATATGTGCGGAATTGCGGGTATTATCAGACTAAATACCAATAATGGAAGATTAGAAGCAAAAATCGAAAAGATGCAAACTGCACTCAAACATCGTGGACCAGATGATGCAGGTATTTATATTTCAACTGACAAACAAGCAGCTTTAGCTCACACTCGGCTTTCTATTCTTGATCTCAGTGCTGCTGGACATCAACCCATGTCCACCACTGACAACCGCTATCATATTACATTTAACGGAGAAATTTACAACTTTCAAGAACTACGAGAAAATCTTATTTCTCAAGGTGAAAAATTTCATTCCCAAACAGATACAGAAGTCATTCTTAAACTATATCAAAGAATCGGTTCTGATTGTGTCCAGCATTTACGAGGAATGTTTGCTTTTGGGATTTGGGATGATTTAGAAAAAACTTGTTTTTTAGCTCGTGACCCTTTAGGAATTAAACCACTTTATTATTACCAATTAGGTACAACTTTAGTATTTGCTTCCGAACTCAGAGCGGTTTTAGCATCTGGTTTACCTGCAATTAATATGAGTGTGGAAGGATTATATGGTTATTTAACAACTGGTTCAGTTCCCGAACCATACACCCTAATCGCTGACATTCATTGTTTATCTGCTGGTAATTGGCTATATTGGCAGAATGGAAATATTACTAAAAAACAATATTGGCAAATAAATTTTACTCCTGAAAAAATTTCTCCTCCAGAAGCGCGAGAAATAGTCCGTAAAGCTTTATTAGATTCCATTCAACATCATTTTATTAGTGATGTACCCGTAGGAATTTTCCTCAGTGGTGGTATTGACTCTACAACCATTCTCGGTTTAGCAACCCAAACTCAAAAATCACAATTATCTACCTATTCCATAACTTTTGCTGAATCAGAATTTAATGAAGGAGAATTAGCTCAAAAAATCGCTAATCATTTCGGTGCAAAACACACAGAATATCAAGTTACATCATCCTTTGCTAAGACCATATTACCAGATTTCCTCGCAGCAATTGATCAACCAAGTATTGATGGCTTTAATACATTTTGTGTCTCTAAAGTTGCCCATGATCATGGCATGAAAGTAGTATTATCAGGTTTAGGAGGAGATGAAATATTTGGTGGATATCAGTCATTTCAAAAAGTTCCCCAAATGGTAGAATGGAGTAAAAAACTAAATATATTACCTTTCCTCCGTACGGGTTTGGGTATAGGATTAGAAAGTTGGGGAAATTCACCAAGAATAAAAAGATTCGGTGATTTTTTAACACAAACCCCTAGTTTTGCTTCTGCTTATGGTACTTTTCGCGGTATTTTTTCTCATGAAGAAGCTTGTATGATTATTAATCAATTATCAATAAGCACCCCGATATTACCCTGCTTAGCAAGGGGAGGGTTAGGGTGGGGTTCTACTCCAGAAGATGAAGTTAGCTTTTTAGAACTAAGTTGTTATATGCGTAATCAATTACTACGAGATAGCGATGTAATGAGTATGAATTGGGGTCTAGAATTGCGTGTTCCTTTTGTGGATAAAAATTTATTAGAAGCTGTTGCACCAATTCCTAGTAATATTCGTTTAGCACAGGGGAAAAAACTGTTAACACAAGCAATTACAGAAATACCTGATTGGGTAATAAATAGACCAAAAAAAGGCTTTTCTTTTCCCTTTGAAAGTTGGATGAATAGTGAATTTGGTGATTATTTTGATAATGTCCATCAAAACCTCAATATCCCACTAAATATACCCCTTAAACCTTGGTATCGTCGTTGGAGTTTAGCAATATTACACCATTGGTGGGAGCAGATTAACTTATGAAAGTTCTCCATATAATTCCTTCAGTTGCGACGGTTCGCGGTGGTCCGAGTCAAGCTATTTTAGAAATGGTGAAAGCTTTAAGAAAAAATGATATTGACGCGGAAATTATCACTACTAATGATAATGGAGAAGATATATTAGATGTACCTTTAGGAAAATTTATAAATTATCAACAAGTTCCTGTCCAGTTTTTTCCCCGATTTTCTCCTTCTATTCACTTTTTGAGAGAATTTGCTTTTTCGAGAGAATTAACAATATGGTTATGGCAAAATATCCGTAATTATGATTTATTACATATTCATGGTATTTTCTCCTATGCTCCGAGTATAGCAATGGTGATCGCCCGCTGTCAAAAAGTTCCTTATATTGTTCGTCCTTATGGACTACTTTGTGAATGGTCATTACAGCAAAAAGAGCGCAAAAAAAAGCTTTATCTTAAACTCTTAGAAACAGCTAATCTTAATCACAGTCAATCAATTCATTTTACATCAATTTTAGAACAAAAAGAAGCATCACTATTAAATTTGACTTCTTCCAGTTTTATCCTTCCCCTTGGTATTTATACCCCTCAAAGAATTCTTAATACTCGTGAAAAGCTAAAAAAACACCTTAACATCCCCGCAGATGAACCAATTGTCTTATTTTTATCTCGCTTACATCCTAAAAAAGGTTTAGATTACTTAATTCCCGCATTAGGTAAGTTATCTCATTACCGCTTCACATTTATTATCGCAGGTAGCGGCGATTTAGATTATGAAAATGAGTTAAAAACCCTAGTTACAACTCATGGAATTAAAGAGAAAACATATTTTGCCGGATTTGTCAAGGGTGAAATCAAGGATTTATTAATGCAAGGAGCAGATATATTTGCGCTAACTTCCTATTCCGAAAACTTTGGTATATCAGTTCTAGAATCCCTAGCTGCGGGTACTCCAGTTATAATTACCCCTGGTGTAGCACTCAGTGATATAGTCCAGCAACAACATCTGGGATATGTTACAGAACTTAATATTAATGATATCGCTACCACAATTCAAAATTTCTTAGATCATCCTCAAGCAGCTAAAAAAATGGGTGATAGTGCTAGGAAATTTATTTTAGATAATTATACATGGGATAGCATAGCATTAAAAATGATTTCTGTTTACCAAGAAATTACCCCCCTTAATCTTCCTTTGTAAAGGGGGGAGACAGAAATTTATTCCCCTCCCCTTGATAAGGATAGGGTTAGTGTGAGAAAGACATAAAAAAATCTGCTTTTCCCGCTTATATGAACTTTGTTAAGTCTAAATGTTCTTCGATTTGAGTCGCTAAAGAATCTAACATTTGCTCTCTCTGTTCTTTGTAGTTAGCCACACCTGTAGGTAAAGATTTTAAACCCCGTTGTTGTCTGAGACGATTTACCCAAGCGCGTCGCCAAGGTCCATTATCGAAAATTCCATGGAGATAAGTTCCCCAAATTGATTGACAACTATCTACTAACCCTAAATTAGCATCATCAAATAGAGGTTGACAAGATTTTTGATCTCCGGGGTTTTCTATGCGCGAGCGCCCTTGATGAATTTCAAACCCAGTAACGGGTAAACCCGCTTGCGGATAATTAGAAGTGACTTGACGCTGACGGGCGACTTTTTGTCCTGTTATTACGGTTTTAATTGGTAATAAATTTAACCCTTGATATTTACCAGATTGTCCTTCCATTCCTTCTGGGTCTATTATAGTTTGTCCCAGCATTTGGAAACCACCACAAATACCTAAAACCGTTCCACCAGAAGCTGCGTAGTTTTGAATTGCTTCCGCCATACCGCTTTTTTGTAACGCTATTAAATCAGCAATGGTGGTTTTTGTCCCTGGTATAATTACTGCATCTGGATGTCCTAAATCTTGCTTATAATGCAAATATTTGACTGTTATTGATGGTTCTGATTCTAGGGGGTCAAAGTCGGTAAAATTGGCAATTCTGGGTAAACGAATCACCGCAATATTCAACTCAGAATTAGCTTTTGCGGGTTTGCGTTCTAGTAAATCTAGGGAATCTTCTGCGGGGAAAACCTGTTCTAAATAGGGAATAACACCCACAACAGGTATACCTGTCCGTGCTTCTAACCATTTAATTCCAGGTTCAAGAATTGATCTTTGTCCGCGAAATTTGTTAATAACTACACCTTTAATTAAGGCGCGTTCATCTGGTTCTAAAAGTTCTAATGTCCCGACGACATGAGCAAATGCCCCACCTCTGTCAATATCCACTACTAATAATGTTGGTGCATTTAAGTATTTAGCAACCCGCATATTAGTTAAATCTTTGTGTTTAAGATTGATTTCTGCGGGACTACCAGCACCTTCACAAACTAAGGCTTCAAACTCCGTTGATAAGTATTGTAAACATTCTTGAATAGTCTGCCAACCGATATCAAAATACTGTTCATAGTAGTCTGTGGCACTGACTCTACCTATAGCTTTACCTTTAAGAATGATTTGAGATGTCATATCCCCTTGAGGTTTAAGCAGAATTGGATTCATTTCTACTATAGGTGCTACTCCCGCTGCCCAAGCTTGTACCGCTTGAGCATAGCCAATTTCACCTCCGCTGGCGGTAACATAGGCATTTAAAGCCATATTTTGACCCTTAAAGGGGGATACTCGCAACCCGCGCCGGGAAAGAATCCGACAAATAGCTGTGGTTATCAGTGATTTTCCCGCGTGGGATGTCGTTCCCACTACCATAATTGATTTCATTTTTAACTACTATTGAGTATGTTTAGATTCAGTAGTGCATCAGTGAATAAACTGTTATTTTTTGAAGTTGTATAAGTATGGCGGACATGATGTCCACCAGACAAGACTTTTAACTACAATTAATTTTTTATTCAAAAGGGTAAACGTAACCAACGGGTGATAAAATCATTTAAGCGATCGCTCAGTGTAGCACTAGGATAATTGTGATCTTTTAACTTTCCGATCAATTGATAGCCAAGGGGGGTTAAGCGAAAACTGTCTGTAATTCCCTGTCCGTCAACTTCTCGTCGCAATACGCCTACATCAATTAACCAAGCTAAAGCATTTTCACAACTTAATTCTGATAATGGACGGTTGGTGTAATTTTGCTTAACTCCTTTATCCATTGCTATAGCACCTAATGGGATACTTTGGCTAGTCATGGCCATAAACAAATTCAGATGGAAGGGGGAACAAATTAGCGATCGCTCGGCTCTTTTTAGGGCTTCCTTAGTGTAAACTAGGGGTTTAAGATTTGGAAAATCCACAGCAGACATTTTTTATTACTATAAATTGGGCTTTTTGTCAAGGCTTTGAAAATAAATACTTCTGAGGAAACATATTGAATAATCAAGTTATTTAAACATTGTAAATTATTATAAAATCTTGATTGCATGAATATTTTTTAAACAGGATAAGGTGAATTATGGCTCTAGCAGTTGGTACAGACGCACCTGCATTTACCACCAAAGATACTAACGGTAACACAGTTTCATTATCTGATTTTGCCGGTAAAACCGTGGTTCTCTACTTTTATCCCAAAGATGACACACCCGGTTGCACTAAACAAGCTTGCAGTTTCCGCGATGCTCAATCAGAATATACAAGCAAAGGTATCGTGGTGTTAGGTGTGAGCGCTGATGATGAAGCTGGTCATCAAGCTTTCACCAATAAGTATAATCTAAATTTCCCTTTATTGGCTGATACCAACAAAAGCATCATTACAGCTTATGATGTTGATGGTGGTGGTTATGCCAAGCGTGTTACCTACATTATTGATGGTAATGGCAAAATCATTGATGTTGATGCTTCTGTTAACACTTCTACCCACGCTAGTGATGTTTTGGCAAAACTCGGTTAATCATCAGCATTGAGTTTTTTTCTCTGGGTTCTCTGCCTCTTGGGTAAAATAGTTTATTATCTAACCACAGAGGCACAGAGGACTCAGAGTTAAGATGTTAATTAACTGTTTATGAAGATTTTTTCCGCCTTCAGGTTTTATTTATCTGATGATGGTAAAATCTGTGAAGGCCATGAATTTTGACCAGATTTAATTTTGGGTGTGTCTGGGTTTTGTTTATTCTGAGACTGAAGTAGTTTTTGTTGTTGAGCCTTAAATGCTGCTGCTGCTGCGTCTAATTGTTGATTTTGTTCATCAGCATTCCATTGGATACTACCAAAGTTTGCTCTATGAATCATGTCTAACATGAAGTTTGAGCCGTCACTAGACAAGGGATTATTATTTTGATTGCTTTCCGCGCTACCAAAGGGTTGATTAATATCAGCTAACGTGGGTTCTAACACTAGAATAACAGCAAAGCTAATACCAGCGATGGTGGCGAGAATAATTTTGTGAACTGGTAAAAATGATTTGTTCATGAAAATCCCCCTGAATATATTTTAAGCAAGAGTTCGACGCAGTTGGGGTTGAATACTCAGTAAAGCCACAAATGCAAAACCTAGTAATACTAATAATGCTCCTCCAAAGGTAACATCTCCCCAAAAGGACTGCATGACGATATCATTTAATCCCCAACTGCTGTGTAAATACAAATAGCGAATTGGTTCAATTGCGTAACTGAGAGGGTTGAGGGTGGCGATAACCTGCAACCAACCGGGCATAAAAGATAAAGGTGCTAAGGCTGTGCTGGCAAATAATAGGGGTAAATTAGTAACAAAAATCACAGCAATGAGTTCAATGTGTCCGGGTAATGCCAAGGCTAAACCCAAAGAAATAGCGGTGACTCCCAATGCTAGTAAAAAGACGATGAGAGCGATCGCCCATAATCCTATAAAATTAGGTAAACCAGCCCCTAAAAATGCCGCTGCTGCCACAATTACCGCTGCTTGTAGTAAACTTTGGCTAATAATAAAGATAGCAGATGCCAAAACAATTGAAAAGCGTGAAGCTAAAGGGGCAACTAGCAACCGATTTAAAAAGCCAAATTCTCTGTCAAACATGACAGGTAAACCGGCATTTAAAGCTCCGGCAAAAGCGGTAAAGACTATTACACCTGCTGCAAGAAATTGTCCGTAATTTGACGTACTACCAAATAAACCTTTAGGAGCATTTTGGAATAAAGCCCCAAATAAAACCAACCACATAACGGGCTGAATAATCCCTGCTATCAGGCTAGAAGGACGGCGTTGGAGTTGAATAAACAGACGACGAGTTAAAGCTAAAGTTTCTTGGAGAATTTCTGCCAGGAAATTGGAGTTTGTATGAACAACTACATTGGAGGCGGTTAATTCTTGCCAATCGAAAACTACTTTATCATTATTCATAGGGGATGGTCAAATTAAACGGTATCAATCATAAACATCTCCGTCATTTTTCATTGACAAAGAATATTTATTATTCTTAATAATACATGATAACAAACTTCTAAAAGAAAGTATTTAACAGATGTAGATGGGAGTTATTGTCGTTGTAGCAAGGTTAAGAGGCACTCATGCAAGAGTAAAGAAGTTTTCAGTATAACCCAAAAACCCTATATCTATTCACATCATATCACCTCCCATGGATTTAGGGGTAGTAGTGATACTTATCTTTGTAGTTAATGTTCGAGGTACAGATAGAGCTAGTAAAATCATATTACTTGTCATGTAAGATAATAAAGTAGACCACAATAAATGATTGTTATGAAAATACCAAGCAGTGATAACTAACGGGATAAAAGCCACTACAAAAGATAATAATACGGTATTACGTAAAATTTCTCCTTCTTTCAAACCAATGAAATAACCTTCTAACATAAAAGTTATTCCCGTAATAACTGAAATAGGTAGTAACCAAATTGTATATTTATTAATATCTTGATTTAGTTCTGTATGATTAGTTAATAATCCAAATACCTGCTCAGGAAATAAAATAGCTGTACCAGCAAAACCTAATGCTATGACCACACTAGTAACTAAAGAAACTATCAATAAAGGGAACATTTGTTGAGTATTTCCTTTACTTTTAAAATTACCTGCCATAGTTTGCATTGTCAATCCCACACCATTAATAGTGAATTGACTTAACAAAGCAATTTGTAATAACAAACCATTTTGAGCTAAAACAGTTGTTCCCATAGTTGCACTTAAATTAGTAAAAATAGAATAGACAGAAACTAAGACTAAAAACCGGATCAAAATATTGCCTTTTAAAGCAAAAGTTTCTTGTAATGCTACCCTATCAAATAATTCTTGAATAGCTGCTGGTACAGCTTGCCAAGGAATAGTATAAACCATCGATATTAAACCTACAATTAAAGCTAAATACTGACTTAATGCTGTAGCTAATCCTGCTCCGGTACTTGCCCAACCCCATTTAAAAATCATTAAATAATCTAACAATACATTAGAAGCATTGCCGACAATTGACATTAATAACATTACCCAATTCATTTCCCGACCTAAAAACCAACCGAATAAAACAAAATTGATTAATACAGCAGGTGCACCCCAAATCCTTGCATAAAAATAATCAACTCCAGCGGCTTCAATATCTGAAGAACCGGTTAAAATTAAAAAGCCAATTTTTTGTAAAGGATATTGCAATAAAAGAATAATTAAACCCACAAATAAAGCAATTAAACCACTACGTAATCCAGCTAAAATTACTGCTTTATCATCATCTTTACCAACAGCTTGAGCAGTGATAGCATTAGTGCTAGAACGCATAAATTTTAAGACTCGATAAAGATAATCAAATAAAATAGTTGCTAAAATTACTCCGGCTAAATGTCGAATATCTGTTAAATGCCCTAAAAAAGCAATATCTACCAAACCAGCCAAAGGAACCATCATATTACTAAGTACACTGATACTGGAAAGGCGATAAAATCTGCCTAAGAAATTGTAGTTATGGGAATCTGTAGATGTCATTTTTATCAAAGTTGTTTGATTTTTGATCCTATTGTATCTTATTCCCAATAATAATTCTGTATGAAGATATCCTGAATTATTATAAACAAACCAGTCCAGACGTAAAGAACTCAAAAATAGAAATCCCCGACTTCTTCAAGAAGTCAAGGATCTTATTTACAAATTCCCCTCATATTTAAGTTTAAGATTTACTAGAGTGCCCTTTGAGGCTTTATAATTACTCAACTATATTAACTATTTCAGAACTAGCTAATGTTGGTGTGGTCAAAATTTGCGAGTACAAGTTTCCGGTTTTTTGACGAGCGACAATTGGTAAAACTTGACGAGCATGAGCCGCAACTGCCACTGTTTTTACGTCATAGGTTTGTGTAATCATTTTAGGATAAAAACCAATGCCGATGATAGGAATAAACAAACAAGCAGTAATGAACAATTCACGAGGCTTAATATCCAGAACTACAGGATCTAAATGTAAGTCTTCATTCTGTTGACCATAGAACACTTGCCGCAACATGGAAAGCAAATAAATGGGGGTCAAAATTACGCCAACGGCTGATAAAAAGATGACTACAATTTTGAAGCTAGAACTGTAAACATCGCTGGTAGCAAGACCTAAAAACACCATCAATTCACCGACAAAACCACTCATACCAGGTAAAGCTAAAGAAGCCATTGAACCTATGGTAAAAAGCGCGAAAGTTCTGGGCATTACTTTACCTATACCACCCATTTTATCCATTACCAATGTGTGAGTACGTTCGTAAGTTACACCGGATAAAAAGAATAAACTAGCAGCAATTAAACCGTGAGAAACCATTTGTAATACAGCACCGCTAATACCGAGTTCTGTATAAGATGCAATTCCAATTAACACAAACCCCATGTGGGCAATTGAAGAGTAAGCTAAACGGCGTTTGAGGTTAGTTTGAGCAAAGGCGCAACAAGCACCGTAAACAATATTAACTACACCTAAAACCGCTAAAACTGGTGCAAAGATGACATGAGCATCAGTTAACATTTCTACATTAAAACGTAATAGAGCATAGCCACCCATCTTTAACAAGACACCAGCTAAAATCATTGAACCGGGGGTAGACGCTTCACCATGAGCATCAGGCAACCATGTATGTAAGGGAAAAATGGGTAGTTTGACACCATAGGCGATTAAGAAACCTGCATACAGTGCGAGTTCTAAGGCTTTAGGATACTCTTTCATTCCCAATTCGGTCATATTGAAGGTGAAGTTATCACCATAGGCAGCCATAGCGAAACCAGCTACCAAAATGAAAATAGATGCAGCGGCGGTATAGATAATAAATTTGGTAGCTGCGTAACGGCGGTTTGCACCTCCCCAGATGGCAATTAGCAAATAAACGGGTACTAACTCAACTTCCCACATCAAGAAGAACATTAATAGGTCTTGAGCAAGAAACACACCTAGTTGAGCGCTGTAGAGTATCAACATCAACCCATAAAATAAACGCGGCTTGGTGGTTACTTTCCAAGCCGCGAATACTGCGAGTGTGTTAATGAAGCCTGTTAGAAGTATCAAGGGCATTGATAAACCATCAATACCCAGTGACCAATTTAAGCCTAGATGCGGTATCCACGGATAGCTTTCTGTCATTTGCAAGGCTGAACTTTGGAAGTCGTAACCCTGCCAAATAGTGAAGATAATCAACGCCAAGTCTAATAATGCCACCCCCAAGCCGTACCAGCGGACGGTTTTACCTTCTTTGTCGGGAATGATAGGAATTGCGAGGGCTGCCACCAAGGGCAGGAAAATTATGGCTGATAACCAAGGAAGTTCTATGGCATTCATCACTTTTGACAATATGTTTTTGATTTCACTTTTGTTTACATTATATTAAGGAATCGTTACGGTTGTAAACAATTTCTTATGAAGATTTTCGATTTCGAGGATGAGTAGTCATAAATACTTACTAAATTATGCTGTGAGTTCATTGTAAATGTAAATTTTTGTAACGTCAACAAAAAAACAGCGATATTAGTCGCTGTCTTTGGTTATCATGGGCCGCTTAAGGATAAATCAAATTTTTATCAAAGTTATTTATGTTACTCAAACAATACGGTTGACAATCATCCAGACTTCTCCATCAGAACGAACAAAAGGGACAGAAATGGTCTTAAAGCCTGTGATAAAAGGTTTGTAGTAAACTTGCCAATACATGGGACTAAGTTCGTCAGCACAGCTTTTTAGGAGTTTAATTTCCTTGGCCAGTTCCCCAGCTAGTTCATTAACTCGTTCAGCATGAATCTGAGCAATTTTTTTGGCTTCTTCTAGTTGTTCTTGTTGTTGAGAGATGCGGATAGACATAGGCAAGTACCGATTAAGATGAGCTTTTCTTTGTTGGATTTGCTTTTCGAGAAAATATATAGCATCGTCTATACCTTTAAGTTCAGCGGATAATTGCACATTTTCTCTAGCTTGACGACGGTAAGCTTCAACTATGGCTAGGGGTGAGTCATTTTCGCTAGATTCTACATGATGATTAGTCAGTGCAGCGCGTTCTTGCTGGAGTGCTTGGATTTGAGATTTCAGTGCTGCTATTTCTGACTGAATTTTTTCCATATTATGATGGTTGGTTGGTAGTTTGAAGTCTTTTAAGTTTTAATTATCTAATCTATCTTCCCAGAAAATTTTGCTGATATGACTGATATCATCTTTTATAGTTACTACAGCGCTTTCCGATCTGATGAGGTACAAAGTTGAATGATAAAACTCTTGTGGTGCGGGCATCTTGCCCGCTAGATATGTACCTTATAACACCGGGAATGGCTGTAATATTCTCTTTATATATAGTTTTTCTACAATACTAATTGAAGTACGGAACATCAGGTACAATCTATAAGATGACATAACTTTGACCTTACTACAATGACAAGCATCTCCACGTCTACCCTAGAAATCCCTGAACTATTAGCGCCCGCTGGTAATTGGGAATGCGCGAAAGCTGCAATAGAAAATGGTGCAGATGCGATTTACTTTGGTTTAGAAAAGTTTAATGCGAGAATGCGGGCTGAAAATTTTACAGTAGCAGATTTACCCGAATTAATGGAATTTCTGCACTTGCGGGGAGTCAAAGGCTATATCACTCTGAATACCCTCATTTTTGCCCAGGAACTAACGGAAGTACAGCAATACCTCAAAACTATCATTTCTGCGGGTGTTGATGCTGTAATTGTTCAGGACGTGGGTATTTGTCGACTGATTCGTCATCTTTCCCCAGACTTTCCCATTCACGCTTCCACTCAAATGACTATTACCAGTGCTGCGGGGGTAGAATTTGCCAAATCTTTGGGCTGTCAATTGGTAGTTTTAGCGCGGGAATGTTCGATTTTAGAAATTAATAAAATTCAAAAACAAATATTATCAAAAAACATTTCTTTACCTTTAGAAATTTTTGTTCACGGTGCTTTATGCGTCGCATATTCTGGACAATGTTTAACCAGTGAAGCATTAGGAGGACGTTCTGCAAATCGGGGAGAATGTGCTCAAGCTTGTAGAATGCCTTATGATTTAATTGCTAATGGGGAAGTTGTTAATTTAGGTAATCGGAAATATTTATTAAGTCCTCAAGATTTAGCGGGGTTAGAAGTTTTACCAGAGTTAGTAAAATCTGGAGTTACTTCTTTAAAAATTGAAGGACGGTTAAAAGCACCGGAATATGTTGCTAATGTAACTCGGGTTTATCGTCAAGCTTTAAATCAAATTATAAAAACTCACATAGAGACATTTTCTCATACAGAAAAAGACCAATATAATTTAGAAATGGCATTTTCTCGCGGACTATATACAGGTTGGTTTGAGGGAATTAATAATCAAGAATTAGTACATGGGAGATTTGGCAAAAAACGGGGTGTTTATTTAGGAGAAGTTACCCGGATTAAAAATGCAGAAATAACTGTAAAGTTAGAAGCACCTGTTAAACCGGGAGACGGAATTGTTTTTGATTGTGGACACCCAGAAAGGAAGGAAGAAGGGGGAAGAATATATGCAGTTATCCCTAATGGAAAAGAGACAATATTAACTTTTGGAAGAAATGATTTAAATTTTCATAGTATTCATATAGGTGATAAAGTTTGGAAAACCAATGATCCAGAATTAGATAAACAAATTCGTCAAAGTTATACTGGAGAAAATCCCCAATTTACCAGACCTATTAATATAGAAGTGCATGGAGAAATTGGAGAAAAATTAATAGCTGTATGTCGTGATGAATTGGGTAATATTGTTCAGGTAGAATCAGAAATATTCATAGCTGAAGCACATACAAGACCTCTTTCTATAGAAAGATTAAAAGAACAATTTGGACGGTTAGGAAATACACCTTTCTATTTAGATACTTTCATAAATCATCTTAACGGTAATATTATGTTACCTGTGAGTGAATTAAATAGAATGCGTCGAGAAATAGTCAGTAAATTAGAAGACTTGAGAAGTAAACCCAAACTTTGGCAATTAAATCATCACGCAAAATGGCAAGATCTAATTACTAATAAATATACAGCAATTCTCTCTTCTCCCTCCCTGATTGTTTTAGTGAGAAATATAGAACAATTAAAAGCAGTATTGACCACAGATATTAAAACCATATATTGTGAATTTGAAGATCCACGCAACTATAAAGAAGCGGTAAAAATAGTACGAGAATCTGCAGAAGAAATCACAATTTTTGTCGCACCACCTCGTATAACCAAACCTGGAGAAACCTGGATTTTAAAACAAGTTCATGCTTCTCAAGCTGATGGTTATTTAATCAGAAATTATGATCAATTAGAATATTTTGCTAATGAAAAATGTGTTGGTGATTTCTCTCTAAATATCGCTAACCCCTTAACAGCAGATTACTTTAAAAACCGATTTAATTTAGAAAGATTAACAGTATCTTACGACTTAAATATTAACCAACTTGAAGATCTAATTACCAATTATCCAGCACAAAATTTTGAAGTCACAATTCATCAACATATCCCTATGTTTCACATGGAACATTGTGTATTTTGCGCTTTTTTATCTACAGGAACAGATTATACCAATTGCGGTAGGCCTTGTGATACACAAGCGGTAACAATTAGAGACAGGGTAGGTAGTGAACACATTCTGAAAGCAGACGCAGGATGTAGAAATACAGTATATAACAGCACTGCACAAACTGGAGCAGAATACGTACAACGGTTAATAGGATTGGGTTTACAGCACTTACGGATTGAATTTGTCAATGAAACACGGGAACAGGTACAAAAAACGATACAAAGTTATCAGAAATTACTTAAAGGAGAAATCATTGGTTCGCAACTTTGGAGAGAATTGAAGCTACAAAATCAACTAGGTGTAACTCGTGGTGCATTGAGGATAATGTAGCCAAAATGGGACAAGTAATATTACAATGCTTATAAACCTCGTTCTCTACTTTTTATGTCAAGTTTAATCCCTCAGTGTCAAGAATTATCAGTACAAGTTGAATCTATTCTGCAACTTTTACACCAAGAAACAGCTTTACGTTCTCAAGATATTACACCGGTAAAAATTTCCTTAGATAAAGCCATTTCTCCCAAGTTTGAAATTGTCTTTGCTGGTGCTTTTAGTGCGGGTAAATCAATGTTGATTAATGCACTATTAGAGAGAGAATTATTATATAGTGCAGAAGGACACGCAACGGGTACAGAATGTAAAATTGAATATGCACCAGCAGATTCAGAAAGAGTTGTTTTAACCTTTTTGAGTGAAGCAGACATTCGAGAACAAGCGGTGTTTTTATGTCAACAATTGGAACTTAATACTGTAGAAAATATCAATAAACAGGATGTAGTTAACTTATTACATCAATGTTGTACAGCAATTATTAAACAAGAAGGGGGAGAGAGTAAATCAGAACGCGCAAAACAAGCCAAAGCGCTGATTTTACTATTAGAAGGATATGTCACTAATAGAGATAGGATTAATACCCATAATAATGCGACATATTCCATGGAACAATTTAATTTTACTAACCTCAAAGAAGCCGCAGGATATGCACGCAGAGGTAGTAATAGCGCGGTTTTAAAACGGATTGAATATTATTGTTATCATCCTCTTTTAGAAGATGGTAACGTCATTATAGACACTCCAGGAATTGATGCACCAGTAGCAAAAGATGCACAATTAACATATCAAAAAATTCAAGATTCAGATACGTCAGCGGTAGTCTGTGTTCTCAAACCTGCGTCAGCGGGAGAAATGACCAAAGAAGAAACCGAATTATTAGAAATAATGCGGGAAAATGCAGGGATAAGAGACAGAGTTTTTTATATCTTTAACCGCATAGATGAAACTTGGTACAATAACCAACTCAGAGAAAGATTAGAAGATCTAATTAATAGTCAATTTCGAGATAGTAACAGAGTTTATAAAACCAGTGGTTTATTAGGATTTTACGGAAGTCAACTTAAACAAACAACGCGATTAGATAGATTTGGGTTGGATTCAATTTTTGCAGAAAGCGTCAAAGGTTTAAATGAGAGAGAAGAAACACCACAATTTGTTTACGCTTTTAATGATTATTGTGTTGATGCAGGTAAACTTTCTCCCAGTCAATTTAGAATTTCTATCCATGGTTATGAAACTCCCAATGAAAACTATGTGAGGATTTTAGAAGAACAGGGAACACCATTAATTAACCAACTCATTCAAGATAGTGGAATTGAAGAATTTCGGACTTCAATTACTCGCTATCTCACAGAAGAAAAACGTCCGCAATTATTCAAAAATCTTGCAGACGATTTAGGAGATATTTGTATTAAACTCAAGAAACACTATCAAGATCAACAACGAGAATTAGATAGTCAACCGCGAGAAATCGAAAGCATGAAAGAATATGAGTTGCAAAAATTAAATCAGCAACTCCAACAAATTGGGAGAGATTTTAATCAGCACATTCATGATGAAGTTAACGGATTAATTAATAATAATTCCGAAGAATTTGAAACAGATTTTCGACAATTACAATCACGCATGATTCGTCGTCTTGATGAATTACTAGATAATTTCTCCGTCGCAGAAGCTTACCGACGTGCGACCTTAAGTCATCCTAGAAACGCAACTGCACCCTTATTAGCTGTTTTAGTAGAGGCTTTTTATTACCTATCAAATCAGTTGGAAGACATTTTAATAGAATCGTCTCAACAAATCATTGCTAATCTATTCCAACAATTAATGGCAAAAATTAGAAAATCAGAATATTACCGTCAATTGTATCGCTTGTTGGGTAATGATGGAGGAATTGAATCACAGGTAAAAGAAATAGAAAAAGTAATTTCTCAAACTTTAGTAAATAGTGCTAGGGTAGAATGCGATCGCTTTGTCAGAGAAAGCCCCAGATTTTATAACGAAGGCACATTTTCTATCTATCAATTTCGACAAGTATTAGAACAAACTTCCCAAGGTTACGACGCAGAAAGTATAGTTGACGCTGAACCTGCAATTAGACAATTATTAAAGCTAGATTTTGAACCGAAAGTTTCCCATACTATTCGTCAATCTTTCCGTCAAACTATCAACCAAACTATCAAAATTCAGTTATTACCAATGGGAGAAAAACAAGCAGATGAGATATTACAACAATATCCCCAAGCCCGGGCTTATTTAGAGAAAACATTGCAACAAGAAGCTGAGGAAAAAATTGCTAATAATCAACGTTTGTTGAGTCAAGTTGAGGGAAAAATCGCGGAATATAATACAGCAGTTGCGGGAATTAATGGCTGTTTACAAGCGATGCAGTTATATGAACATTTACTGCCGATAATTGGGGAGGAAGAGGTATAATGTTTTGGGTGAATGCAGGGTTTTTCTGTGTTCACCTAATTTTGTTTTTTAACGAACCACAGAGGCGCAGAGGACACAGAGGAAGAAAGAAATGGAAGATAATTTTGAAATGATAAGTTCTGAACAAAGTGATGTTGTGATTGATTTTGATGGTTATATTTTAAAAGCCAGTCAATTAGATTTAGCTTTGTCAAAAGTAATCTTAGATAAGGGGAAATTAGACCATTTAAATCATGAACTAAAATCTATAAATAGTCGTGTTTTACCATCTGTTAAAAATCCTGATGATTGGATAAATGATGGTGTTGACTGTCAAATTTTAAAACCGAGTAAAAATTGGCAAAAAGGGAAATTAAGAATGAAAGTTTCTTTGGAATTTTGTCCTGACGAACCAAAATCACCCCTTGACGAATTCCGAGGCAGATAAATAAATGAAGCTACATCATAAATAAATTAGTCCACACAGATAGAATTTGTTTGTGTGGATGCGATTGTACTTAATTGTCAGAATCAGGATTTTCTAAAAAGTTAATTTATTTTAAGATTGATAATTGATGATATACTTATTGGTATGATTAGCGAAGATAGTGAAAGATAAGAATTTTATTTTAAAAATATCAAATCAAGAAATCCCAAAAAATAAACACCAAATCACATCCTGTACATCCTCAAATCCTGGATATCCTGATTCAGACAAAATATCAAATCAAGAAATCCCAAAATATAAACACCAAATCACATCCTGTACATCCTCAAATCCTGGATATCCTGATTCAGACAAAATTTCAATCCATGAACAAAACCCCACGCATTTCCATACCCCCAGAAGTCAGAAACTACGTTTTTCAAAGAGATAAATATCAATGTCAAAGCTGTGGTAAAATCTCCCAAGAAACTCAACTCAGCATTGATCATATTATCCCCTTATCTCGTGGAGGAAAAAACGATATTAGTAACTTACAAACACTCTGCTTAACCTGCAACCAACACAAAACAGATAAAATTGACAACCGTTTTCGACGACATTTTGACACCTAGCTCTTACCTCTGTGTTCTCTGTGCCTCCGTGGTTAGATAAATACCCTCAAACCATTTAGTTATCCCGTCAGCCAAAGTACTCGCCATTTTCCGCTGTGCTTGGGGATTCACTATCTCCTCAAATTCATAGGGATTACTCATAAAACCCAATTCCAATAATACCGCCGGTGCAGCACTAGGACGAGTCAGGGCTAAATTCTTCCAAAATACACCATAGTTAGGTTTACGGAGATTTGTAACTACGTAATTTTGTAAAAATACTGCCAGGCTATGAGATTGAGAATGATACCAAAAAGTTCCAAATCCTTTCGTGTTTTCCGCATCCCCATTATCCGGTAAAGAGTTATGATGGATAGATAGAGCGATCGCGGGTTCTTGTGTATTAATAATTACTTGACGTTCCACCAAGGACACATCTCGGTCATCTTCCCTCGTCATTACCACTTTAGCGCCCCGCTTCACCAATTCATCCCGCAGCAATTTAGAAACAATCAAATTCACATCTTTTTCTAGATACCCAGTTGGTCCACTAGCACCAGATTCTTTACCACCATGGCCAGGATCAAGTACAATCTTGATATTAGACAAAGGTAAACGTTTACTCTTGTTCAGACGGGGTGAATGACGTAAAGTTAAAACCAGAGTTGTATTCTCATATTTCAGCTTATAGCCCCACTGTTGGAACTTTTTGAGGTTAAAAGTATATTTGACCTGTTTAGGGCTTACCTGCTGCCAATCTAGGCGAGAAATCAGGGGGTCATCATCTAGCCGAATTGTGTCTGTTTGGGCAGTAGTATTGTAAAGAGTGAGAGTGAAAGCGTTATTTCCCTGTTCCACACTCACCGGTACAGCAGTTTCTAAGGGGAAACGAATCTCCGTAGCTGTACTTAGTCGCCGATAACCAACGCTCCGAATCACTGTTTGTGGTTCAACCGCACCTGTGATAATTCTAGTCTCTTTACGATTAATCCAAGCACCATAGTCTAAACGCAGCCATTCACCTTCTTTACCCGTCACTGTCGCCATAGTTCCCTTCGGCAAGGGTGTAAGTCGTGAATAATCCGTACTCGGTCCCGTGCGAGTAACGCCTGATTCTGATGCAATTTCTGCAACTTCTAACTGTGTGGGCGCGAGAATTTCGATTTTACCTAACCCAGTTTGAGTTATTCTTTGATCATCAAGTTGTAAATTAAATTGAGGTTTTCCTAAATCAGCAGCATTTGCGACTGTTGTACAACCTTGGTATTTGGTAAGACTAGAAAGATTAGGCTGATTTAAACCTGTTAAAATACTCGCGTCAGGAGGTAATTGTGCAAATGATGGTTGGGCTAAAAGAGTAATATTTTGATTGACTAGGTTAACCCAGACAGTAGCTTGAGGTGGCGCAATGGCACTAAAACAAATTAATTCCCCTGGTAATCTGGTAATATCAGTAGCAGGAGTCAAAGAATCCTTAGCAAAGCCCAAACCCGCGGGTAACTCAGGTTGAGTAGATACCCTGTTAATTTTAATCTCTCGTTCTTGATTTTGGTAACGGACTTTAAATATATTTTCTCCTAACTGCAAGGGAAAACTAGGGGAAAAATGCCCAGCCTGACTACGTTTAACTAGCTTACCATTAATTAAAACTTGGCCGCCCGGTGGCGCTGTACCGATAAAAAATATTTTTTCTGTACTGGTTTGGTAGTTTGTGGAGGGAAAAACTACTAAAAGTGGTTTTTCTGCTAACGCAACTGAGGAGGCTAATGAAAAGTTAAATAATATTAATCCTAAAAGTTTCTTCATGGACAAGTACAAGGGTTTTTAGAATAGGAACTGTGGCAAAATAGGGAAGATGAAATACAACATCAATAATTCACCCCGCATACAAGCTTCTAAAACAGTCTACACAAATTCTCCCTGCGGGAGCAAAATCTATTAAGAGTTACTAGAAATTGAAAATACTATGACTAAGTTTATCTTTGTGACTGGAGGCGTTGTCTCCAGTATTGGTAAGGGCATTGTAGCAGCTAGTTTGGGTCGTTTGCTCAAATCACGTGATTATTCTGTTTCCATTCTCAAACTCGATCCCTATATTAACGTTGATCCGGGCACAATGAGTCCTTTTCAGCATGGAGAAGTTTTTGTTACCCAAGACGGTGCAGAAACGGATTTGGATTTGGGACATTATGAACGGTTTACTGATACTTCAATGTCCCGGCTGAACAGTGTAACTACTGGCTTGATTTATCAGTCAGTTATTAACAGGGAACGCCGAGGAGACTATAATGGCGGCACTGTTCAGGTAATTCCTCACATTACCAATGAGATTAAAGAACGAATCATTAGGGTCGCTAAAGAGACTAATCCCTCTGCGGTAATTACAGAAATTGGTGGGACCGTGGGCGATATTGAATCGCTACCATTTTTAGAAGCAATTCGTCAACTGCGAAAAGAGGTAGGAAAGCGAAATGTACTATATATGCACGTTACCTTATTGCCCTGGATTGCAGCAGCAGGAGAAATGAAAACTAAGCCTACTCAGCATTCTGTGAAGGAACTTAGATCCATTGGCATTCAACCAGATATTCTAGTATGTCGCAGCGATCGCCCCATTCCTGTGGGTTTGAAACAAAAGTTATCAGAATTTTGTGATGTAGCTGTAGAATGTGTTATTACTAGCCCAGATGCCCGCAGTATCTATGAAGTCCCAGTCATTTTAGAACGGGAAGGACTCGCGGAACAAGTCCTCAATTTGCTGCAAATGGAACAACGTCAACCCAACATGAGCCAATGGGAAATGATGGTAGAAAGGATGTATAATCCTAAATACAGCGTCGAAATTGCCATAGTTGGTAAATATGTGCGGTTAAGTGATGCCTATCTTTCCGTAGTTGAATCTTTACGTCATGCGGCTATTGCCACTCACAGCGATTTGCGGTTACGATGGGTAAATTCCGAAGCTCTCGAAACTGAACCCGCCGAAAACTATTTATCCGGTGTAGATGGTATCATTGTTCCTGGCGGTTTTGGTAGTCGCGGCATAGACGGGAAAATTGCAGCCATTAAATACGCCCGCACCCGGCAAATTCCCTTTTTAGGTTTATGCTTAGGAATGCAGTGTTCTGTTATTGAATGGGCTAGAAATGTTGAAGGTCTATCCCATGCCGACAGTGCTGAATTTAATCCGTACACTGAAGACCCGGTTATTAATCTATTACCGGAACAACAAGACGTAGTAGATTTAGGCGGAACAATGCGATTAGGACTTTATCCTTGTCGAATACTTCCTAATACCCTGGCTTTCCAACTTTATCAAGAAGAAGTCATTTATGAGCGCCACCGTCATCGTTATGAGTTTAACAATATTTACCGAAACCAGTTATTAGATTCTGGTTATTTGGTGAGTGGTACATCTCCTGATGGTAGACTAGTAGAAATCGTTGAATATTCTCAACACCCTTTCTTTATCGCTTGTCAATTTCACCCCGAATTTCAATCTCGCCCTAATGCACCTCACCCTTTATTTAAAGGATTTATTACCGCTGCTATTGCTCAAAGCCGTCCTCTCACTACCGCAACCAAAACAGTAGAAGTATCTTAATTTCCTATGTTAATGCTAATTTAGCAGCGCCGACCATTCCCGCTGTATTTCCTAATTCTGCTCGTAGAATTTGTAACCCTACGCGGGAAGTTGGTAAAACTCTTTTTTCAATTTCTGCTGTTAGTGACGGTAAGAAAAACTCAAAACTCGCGCTCACACCACCACCAATAATAATTGCCTGGGGTGTCAGCACATAGAGTAGACTTGTTAAACCTATTCCTAAATCTTTACCATATTCTCGCCAAAAAGTCAAGGCTTCTGGATCTCCAATTTGGGCAAGTGCGCCTAATTCCGCTGGCTCTTTGCCTGTACGACGACGGATAGCAGCAATGGAAGTATATTGTTCTAAAGAACCTTGATTGCCACTATTACACATTGGTCCGTCAGGATTTAAGGTAATTAAACCTAATTCTGCTGCTGCACCTTGATGTCCCACAAATAATTTACCATCTAGAATAATTGCTCCACCAACTCCAGTTCCCAAAGTCAGTAAAATCAAATTGGGGAAATTTCGGCCAGCACCTAACCAAGCTTCTCCTAAACCAGCACAGTTAGCATCATTTGCCAGAATTGTTGGTTGACCAGTTTTAGTTTCTAACCAATCTGCTAAAGGTACATTGTCCCATCCTACCAGATTAATGGCAACTTTTGCAACTCTTCCCATAGCATCAGTAGGTCCAGGAGTACCTAAACCAATGGCAATAGTTTCATGATTGGGGTCAATTTGTGATATTGCATCTACTATTGCAGATAATACAGCCTCTGGTGTTGCAGGTTGGGGAGTATCTACAGATAAAGACTTTAAACAATTACCATCTGCTGTAAACCGTCCCAACTTAATCGCAGTTCCCCCTAAATCAATACCAATTACTTGTTTTGTCATTAGTTAGTTGTCAGTTGTTAGTTGTTAGTTGTTAGTTGTTAGTTGTTAGTTGTTAGTTGTTAGTTGTTAGTTGTTAGTTGTTAGTTGTTAGTTGTTAGTTATTAGTTGTTAATTACTCATTCCCACTTCTATTGATTTTTCCTAATAACTTGCACATTTGCAATTGGGTATGAATTATTATGTGCTTGTTGCCAATTAATAATTGGTGCACCCTTTAAAATACCCGATAAAGCTACAGAAACCATAAACCCACCAGTAGCAGCCGCAATTAAAGTAATGTTATCTTTCACACAACTCCCTCAATAATAATTACATTTTTGTTAGTTGACCACTGACCACTGACCACTGACCACTGACCACTGACCACTAACCACTAACCACTGACTATCGCCTATTTTCTCTTCTCAAACGAGGATTGACAAATTCATTCAACCCTTCACCAAGTAGTGATAACCCTACCACTAAAGTTGTCATTGCTAAACCAGGAAACAGAGTAGTCCACCAAATGCCTGTAGGTAGTGCTTCCAGGGCTTGTTTTAAATCATATCCCCATTCCGGGACTTCTTCCGGTAATCCTAACCCTAAAAATCCTAAACCGCCCAAAACTAAGATAGCATCTGCAGCGTTCAGGGTAAAAAGAACAGGGACACTTTGAATAACATTGAAAAATAGATATCGTGATAAAACAACCCAGGTAGAAGCACCCATAGCTTGTGCAGCTTCTATATATACTTCAGTTTTGACGCTGACGGTGTGATTACGGACAACCCGATAATATTGGGGAATATAGGCTATACTAATAGCGATCGCTGCATTTAAGATACCTCTACCGACGACAAAAGCCAACGTTACCGACAGTAGTAATCCTGGTAAAGTATAAATACTATCCATTAGAAATAATAAAGCTTTATCTAATTTTCCCCCTAAATAACCGCTTACCATGCCTAAAGGCACACCAATAATCATACTCAATGATGTCGCTAAAGTCACAACTTGCAGCGCGGCCTGGACACCAAACACACTACGAGAAAAGACATCATAACCTAAACGACTTGTTCCAAACCAGTGTTGAGCCGAAGGTGCTTGGTGAATAGGGTTAGAAAGAAATTCTTTCGGGTTTTGCAACCAACCCCAACCTTGGAAAACAGGAGCAAAAAAGGCTAAAAAGATAAAAAATAGAGTCATACCCAGACCAATCTGCATTAATCGCTGAGATAGGCTAGGATTTTCCGTAAATTTCCAAAAATTTGGTACTTGCTTTTTTATAATCGTCATTTAAACACCGGCTGGAAAAATTTGACTAGTTGTCAATTGGATAAATTTATCACTCAACCTAACATGAGCTACAAAAAATAGACAGGGTTTTATTTATAGATAGCATTTATTTTTTTCGTTCTGTGATGATAGAAAACTAGAGATATTTGGGAATACTTGGGATTAGAGTGTATATTCGTCCTAATTTTCCATTAATTGTTGAAAATAATATGAACAGCCATTTCAGAAAGCAATTTCTAAAATATTGTTTAGCACAAAAGCCAGATAATAGGGGATTTACACTGATTGAACTACTTGTAGTCATTATCATAGTGGGTATATTGTCTGCTATAGCTTTACCCTCATTTATTCAACAATCCTCTAAAGCTAAACAGGTAGAAGCTAAACTATTTGTTGGCTCCATGAACCGCGCTCAACAGGTTTACTATTTAGAAAATACCACCTTTACCAATGCTGTTGATAACTTAGGTATTGGTATTAAATCACAAACCGATAATTACGAATACAACATCAGTATGTCCAGCAGCACAATAGCTACGAATAACGGTATCTCTAAAAAAGGGTCTTTAAAATCCTACGTAGGAGTTACTTTTTTAAAAACCTTGATCAGCGATACTACTGACCATGTAGCTATAAGTATTTTATGCGAAAGTCCTGCTATTGGTGAAGGTACTCAGCAAACAATGGCTTTAAATCAGTGTCCCAGTAATTGGATACCCTTACAAAAATAACATAAAACCACTATAACACCCTTAAATTAACTCTGAAAACCAAGGCCTCTGATTTTTTCCAGAAGTCGAGGACTTAACCATTGCATATGCATAGAAAAAATATAATCACACCAAAATCCTATATAAATAAGCTTTTTTAGCCTTTTTATCTGTCTAGGGAAAAAATATTCTTTAGTGAAATGACATGAAAAGGCTCAAATCTGGGTAACTTATCTACATAAACAAAAGAAGCAAACAACACTAACCCTGTAAGGAAAACTCCTATGAAAACTGAATTGAAAGCAAAATTTTTGCAACACCTTGTCGGTAAAAAGAAAGATGATCAAGGTTTTACCCTGATTGAATTGTTAGTTGTGATCATCATCATCGGTATTTTGTCTGCTATTGCTCTTCCCTCCTTTTTGAACCAAGCTAAGAAAGCTAGACAATCTGAGGCTAAGACCTATGTTGGTTCTCTGAATAGAGGTCAGCAAGCTTTCTACACAGAAAATGACTCTTTTACTAGTAGTATTGATGCTATGGGTGTTGGTATTGCCACTCAGACCGCCAATTACACATACATAGCGGCTACCAATGTCGGTACTGGAATCAGTCTTTTCGCTGCTAACTACTCTAACTCCGCAAATTCTGGCAGTGGACTGAAAAACTACGGTGGTGTTGTTTCTTTAAGAACTGCTGGGGCTAACTCCGAGGTCACAAGCCAAGCATTTATGTGTGAAACCTTGAACGTGGATGTATCTGGTGGAGGCAATGCTGTTAGTACAACTGCTACAAGTACATCTTGTGCGTCCGGTGGTAAACCAATTAAGTAATTCTTTAGTTGTTCTTGGCAATTAAGAGTAAGATTAGACAATTAACCTTCTATGTGAGACATGGAGGGTTAATCTTTTTCTTGAGAGATAATGTATATAGCAGTTTCCATTCTCAAGAAATACACCCCCCGCTGTGGCTGACCCTCCACAAAGCTTATGGGAGGGTTGGGAAGGGATAATTCTGTATCTCACTAGAGAGGGAAAGGCTGTATATGGAGTATATAGGTAAAAATTAGATGATTGAAGCTAACTGGCAGGAACAGGCACAGGAGTATCTGATTAATGAAGATTATAGTGTGGCAGCAAAACTGTATAGGGAAGCAATAGAAAGAGAACCTGATATTAAAAGTTATTACTGGTATTTGGGATTACTATTATTATTACAAGGTCAGGAAACGGAGGCACAAGTAACTTGGTTTACGGCATTATCAGAAGTAGCTCCGGCAGATTTTGATACCAAAGAATTATTAGAGGTTTTAAACACAGAAGCGGAGCGTCGTATCGCAATTGAGGACTATCATCTTGCTTGGGCAATTCGTCAGCATATCAGAGAAATTGCCCCTGAAAATATTAATAATTTATTGGAATTGGTGGTAATTGTGATTCAATTACCGACCTTTGAGGATGATTGTCCAGAGTTGTTAAAATCTATCAGTGATTCCTTATCTATGACAATAGATAATTGTGATCTGAATTTGTTATTAGATGTTATTAATAAATTGTTAATTTATACAAGCACAGAAAAATCAGAATTTAATTCAATTGTTGATTTTGTAAAAATTTGTCTACAGAATTATCCAGATAGTTTAATAAAGACAATTATTACATCTATCATGGTTCAATGTATCAAAGTATCAGCCTTTTATAAAAGACCAGACTTAGCATCAAAATTTGCAGAACTTTGTTTAGAGAGAATTCCTAAGAATTATCATCTTGAACATAGAGAAATTTTAATAGCAATATCATATATGTATCAAAACTGTGGACAATATGATAAAGGCATAGAATCAAGTAAATTATGTTATGAATTATCAGATAATTTAGTAGAAAAAATTTGTGCTAACCAGGTTTTTCTGCGAGGATTAATGACCTCTGGTAGTTATTGGCAAGAAGCTAATGATTGCTTGCAAGAGCAGATTATATTAGCTGGGAAGTTAATAGAAACCCAACCTGATATTGATCAGATAGTAGATCTAACTAGATTGTCTCAAGCGTTGTTTTTCCTTCCGTACTTTGAAGATAAACCAGAAAGAAACCACATACTTAAAAATCAGATTTCTAGTTTTTGCCAATCTCAATTTATTCAAAAGGAAGTAGAAATTGCAGAAAGGAATTCTAAAAATATAAATATAAGAAGACAAAATTTAAACGGAAATAAACAAGTATTTAATATTGGTTATATTTCCCATTGTTTTAAGAAACATTCTGTTGGTTGGTTATGCCGTTGGCTGTTTAAATATCATAATCCAGAAAGATTTAAAATCTCTTGTTATTCTTTTGACGAGTCTGAAAGACTGGAAATGTTTACCGAAAATAATTTTGTTAGGAACTCATATAACTTTTACAAGTTTGGACTTCATCAAAATGATAAAGTTTGGGAGCAAGTCCAAGGGGATGAAATTGATATTTTAGTTGATTTAGATAGTTTAACTTCGGATATTATTTGTGAATTGATGTCAATTAAATCTGCACCGATACAGGTAACATGGTTAGGGTGGGATAGTTCAGGATTACCATCAATTGACTATTTTATAGCTGATCCTTATGTGCTACCAGAATCAGCACAGAATTATTATAGTGAGACAATTTGGAGATTACCGCAAACTTATATTGCTGTTGATGGTTTTGAGGTAGATGTACCTGATTTACGAAGGGAGGATTTAGATATTCCCAGTGATGCGATTATTTATTTCATGACCCAAAAGGGGTACAAAAGGCATCTACCTCATTTAAAATTACAAATGAGAATTATCAAAGAAGTACCTAATAGCTATCTTTTGATCAAAGGGGATGCTGATCCAAAAACGACCAAGTTATTTTTTGAGAAAATTGCAGAGGAAGAGGGTGTAGATTTTGAGCGGATTAGGTTTTTACCCAATGTCCGTAGCGAGGCTGTCCACCGTGCTAATTTACAGATTGCTGATGTGGTTCTTGATACTTATCCCTATAATGGAGCAACGACAACTTTAGAAACTCTATGGATGGGTGTTCCTTTAGTTACAAGAGTGGGTGAACAGTTTTCGGCTCGCAATAGCTACGGTATGATGATGAATGCAGGGATTACAGAGGGTATTGCTTGGAGTGAGGATGAGTATGTTGAGTGGGGTGTGCGTTTAGGTAAGGATGAAAAATTAAGACAGGAAATATCGTGGAAGTTACGACAGTCAAGACATACAGCACCCCTATGGAATGCCAAAAAGTTTACCCGGGAGATGGAAACAGCTTATGAGCAAATGTGGCAGAGATATGTTGATAGTTGAGGTTAGTAATCAGCAAAATCCCCGACTTCCTGGGGTGATTTTTCTATAGATACATAAATTAATCTTAGGAGTCGGGAATATACAGCGGTTTCCGCTCTGATTACTTAAACTTTTGTGGTGGGGGTATCTTGCTCGCTAGATATGTACCTCATAACACCAGGAAGGGCTGTATTTTAGGTATTACTTGTATAAGCCTTAATTCCATGTAGTAATAAACCTAGTCCCCATCCTAATATAGGATAAATTGCCCAGAAATATCCAGGACTTACCAGCAAGTTTAACAGCACTAAAAAACCATTAATTGCTAGAAAAACAAATAGGTGTGATTTGAATCCTTTGCGTTGTTGACCATGGGATATTTGCTCTTTTTTCACTGCTAAATTATTTTTTATCCACTCTTGTTCTGCAACTTGTAGCGACTCTGAAGAAACACCTAACTCTGAAGCTATTTCTATTATTTGTTCCCTTGTGTATTCTCCCTGTTGCTTCCTTTTAAAAGCTACTTCGAGAATTTGCTGCATTTCCTCTGAGTTGTAAGTCATTATCAATACCTAAAATGGTAAAAAATACTTTGGAGATTGATTTTTGGATTTGAAATGGTAAGTACCTGGACAGAATTAATTACATTTTCTATGCTTATGAACTGAGGATATTGTCAAGTCTATATCTATGGGTCTAAAACTTTTCCAAATTCCTCTTAGAAAGACATTTTACATTTTAAAAATAATTGATGTCGTAATTGATGGTACAAATTTAGTATTAAGTAGCATCAAATACCATATTTTCTATTGAATACTTTTAGCTATTTTTACAGCACTTCCCGGTGTTGTAAGAGTTTGATGATTTAACTTTATAACTCATAAGAGCGGAAACCGCTGTATTAATGCCAGGAACGAGACTTGAACTCGTGACACGAGGATTTTCAGTCCTCTGCTCTACCAACTGAGCTATCCCGGCGTGGGGCTTTCTGCTTACCACCGCAACTTAATCTAACATAAGAAAAAAGATGAGTCAAGGGGTTATGCAAAAAAATTTTCAATTAACCTTCAGGGTCAATTTTACCCAACTAAACACGGTCACAAATACCAAAAATTGAACAAAAACAATACTGGGTCCAGAAGCTAGGTTAAACAAGCCAGAAATCATCATTCCCCCAATACTACTACTGAAACCGACAACCACCGATAGAATCAAAAAGCGGCTGAAATGGTGACTCATGAGTTTGGCTGTAGCGGCCGGAATTACTAAAAACGCATTCACTAATAAAACACCGACGGCTTTAATCGCTACAGCTACAGCCAGAGAAAGCAAAATAACGAATCCATAACGATATAATTGTACAGGTATGCCTTGCACTTGAGCAACATCGGGATTAAGAGTTAATAATATCTGTTGTGGTAAAGTTGATAATAAAAAAACGCTACTACCCACAAGTACCAACAGGGTCAAAATTAAATCTGTGTTATCTATGGCTAAAATATCGCCAAATAGTACCCCCATTAAGTTACCGCGATATCCTTTAATAAAACTGGTGAGAATTACACCGATTGCTAATGCTCCAGATAGAACTATACTGAGAACACTATCACTAGCTAAATCAGTTTTATCAATTAGGTAAAGAACGACAACCCCAAAAATTAAAGTAAAAGGCAATAACATCCAAGTAGGATTAATGTTAAGTAACACGCCTAAAGCCACACCTACTAGGGCTGCATGACCCACTGCATGGCTAAAAAAAGATAACTGACGTAAGGTTACAAAACTGCCTAACAAACCGCCTAATATGCCCATTAATACAGCCCCCATAATAGCCCGCTGCATAAAAGGAAATTGCAATAAATTCACCAAGTCATGATAATTAATGGTCATATTAGAAACAATGAATTGGGAAATTTAACCTTTTTAATTTTGATTTTTCGCGCCTTTGCGTGAGATAGATTCATTTAATGATGATGTTCATAACGACTAAAACCAGGACCATAAGTAGCCAGCAGATTCTGCGGAGAAAGGGCTATTTCTGGTTTACCGGTGCAGACAAGGGTTTGATTCAGACAGATGACGCGATCGCAATGATGGCTTACCATATTAATATCATGGGAAACTTGTAACACTGTCCAGTTCTCTTCTCGTTTTAATTCGTTTAACAAAGCATAAAAATCCGTTGTTCCTTGGACATCTACCCCAGCAAAGGCTTCATCTAATACTAACAATTTTCTCGGTCTTACTAAACAATAGGCTAATAATACCCGTTTAAGTTGACCACCGCTAAGAGTGCCAATAGCCTGATTTCGCAAGCGATAAGCGTCAGTACGTTGTAAAGCTGTGGTGACTGCTACTGACATTTCCCGTTTATTTTGCCAAAAATTGCCGAAAAATGAATGTTTTTTATTACCTATTCCCAAAGCGACTAATTCACTGACGGAAATGGGAAAACTGCGATCAAAAATAAAGTTTTGTGGCATATATCCTAACTGATTCCGCAAACTTCCTAATCTGGAAATTGGCCGACCAAAAACTTCAATTGTTCCCCCATTTCGCGGAATTAAATCTAAAATGGCTTTGATTAAGGTACTTTTTCCCGCACCATTAGGACCAACTATGGCTGTATCTGTTCCTGCTAATAATTCAAAGGAAACATCTCGCACTGCTAGATAGTTGCTTTGGTAGACTGTTAATCCAAGAACTTTTAATATTGGTAATGTCAATTCTACTTGTTTTTCAATCATAAATGTGAAGATTTGAGATGCCAATAATTTATCATGATCAATGGAAATTTTCCTGTTACTTGCACCCAGAAACTAAACTTTCCAAATTAGTTTTCATTGTCTGAAAATAATACTGGGGATTGGTATCACCGCTTTCTAAAGAATCTAAGGTCTGCACTTTTATCCCCAAATCCTGGGAAATACTGGTCAGTAATTTGTTGTCTAACCCTGGTTCACTAAATAAGGCTTTAACTTTGTATTTTTTGACTGTATTCACCACTTTTTGGATATCGGTTGGAGAAAGTTGCTTTTCAGGAATTTCTACTACTGCTAATTGTTTAATATTATAACGTTTGGCTAAATAGGGAAAAGCATCATGGAAGGTGATAAAGGTACAGTTTGGTGTTTGTTTAATCTTCTGCTGAAATTCATCATTTAACTTATCTAGTTGTTGAATATATGCCGCTGCATTACTTTGATAATTGGCTTTATTTCCTGGGTCTGCAGTAATTAAACCATCTCTAATATTGATGATTTGCTGTTTTGCTAATACTGGATCTAACCAAACATGAGGATTGCCAAATTCGTGTTTGTGGTCATGTTCTCCTATTGCTATTTTATCATTGGAAGAACTTTTATTAATAGCTTGAATACCTTTACTGGCATCAATTTCTATTAATTGATAATTTCCGGCATTTTTAATTGTATCTGTTAAAAACTCTTCTAAGCCTAAACCATTTTTGACTAATACCCTTGCTGTAGCAATCGCTCTTACATTTGCTGGTGTTCCTTGATATTCGTGTACATCCGTACCAGGCTTAACTAAAATATCTACATCTGCTACATCCTTAGCTACCGCTTTAGTAAACAAATAAACTGGTAAAAACGTTGTAACTACTTTGATCTTTGGTAATTTCTGATTGGGAGTTTGCTCCGTTTTTATACTTTTATTACCGCTATTATTATTACATCCATAAACTGCCGACAATATTATTAAGGTCATCAAAAGTAGGGATTTTCTGGTTTTTTTATCCATTTTCATTTATTTAAGGCCTTTTATGATTTGAGGTTGACTATAAAACTTGACTGTGACCATATTACCATAATGAGATTCATTCTCATACAATTTGACAAAAAAATATTAATGTATTGAGAATTACAAACTTTTTTGGAATTTCAGGTAATACTGCTATATACTAATATTTTTCCAAGTCATAAAGATTTCTTAACCTTTGTTGGTTAGAAGCCTACTTGGAACTGCTAATTAGTATATTAAAAATACTTGTTAGTCGTTGCAATGCGTTTAAATCAAGTATGACATGATTAACTTCAAAAATGGGTGTGAAGAGAAATGCAAAAATTAGCAGCATATTTACTTACTAGTCCTGCGGTAATTATTTCCATGCTATACATGGGTTCTGCTGTACGGGCAGAAATAGCGCCAACAGTAAACGAGCTACAACTTAATAATAGTCACGAAGAGGTAATGGCTCAAACTACCTCCGTGTCTCAATTCTCCGATGTCCAACCTCGTGATTGGGCGTTTAAAGCGTTACAATCATTGATAGAGCGCTATGGATGTATAAATGGTTTTCCTGATAACACTTTTCGTGGTAATAGAGTATTAACACGATATGAATTTGCGGCCGCTTTAAACGGTTGTTTAGATCGAGTTAATGAACTAATTGCTACAACTACTAATGATGTAGCATCGAAGCAAGATATAGCAACAATCAAAAAGTTGCAAAACGACTTTTCTCCAGAACTAGCAACCTTAAGAGGGCGTGTAAACACCTTAGAAGCTAAAACCGCTGAATTAGAAGCTAATCAATTTTCAACTACCACCAAGTTACAAGGACAAGTTGTAGCAGTTGTTAGTGGTATTGTGAAGGGCAAAAAAGTCGCTGGTGCGGACATTACTGATAAAAATACGACCTTAGCTGCAAGAACCAGAGTAGAGTTTGTCAGTAGTTTTACAGGACGAGATACACTGCTTACCAGGCTAGAAAGCAATAATATCAAGAGTCCTGATATCAATACTCCAGAAGGAAACTTGTTTTTTGCTAATAGTGTTCCCAGTAATAGTGTTGGTATAGGAACTTTGTCCTATGCCTTTCCTGTTAGCAAAAATACTCAAGTAAAACTAATTGCTACTGGAGGCGCTGCAGATGATCTTACGAATACAGTTAACATTTTAGATGGTGATGCTGCCTTTGGTGCTTTGTCAACTTTTGGGACAAGAAACCCAATTTATGGACAACTAAATGGTGCGGGACTGGCAGTTAATCATCAGTTTGGTGATAAGTTAGCCCTTAGTTTAGGCTATTTGAGTCCTACAGCTAATGACCCTACGGTTAAAAATGGTTTGTTTAATGGTTCTTACGGTGCTTTAGCGCAGTTAACTGTGAAGCCAAGGAATAATATTTCTCTTGGTTTAACTTACATCAACTCCTATAACTTACCACTTGTTACAGGTAGTAATAACGCTACATCTAGTATCCTCATTGACAATTTTTCTACCAATTCCTACGGTGTACAAGCATCTTTAGGAATTAGCAAGAACTTTGTTCTCGGTGGTTGGGCCGGTTATACCAATAGTCAAGTTTTAACAGGTTCAAAAGGAAAGTTTGACACTCAGAACTATGCTATTACCCTGGCTTTACCTGACTTGGGTAAAAAAGGTAACTTAGCTGGTCTGATAGTTGGTATGGAACCAAAAGTCACAAGTTCTAGTGCGAATGGTGCTGGAGTTGCGAAAGACCCAAATACCTCCTATCACATTGAGGGATTTTATCAATATAAACTTAGCGACAATATCACCATTACTCCCGCTGTAATTTGGTTAACAGCTCCAGATCACAATAAGGATAGTGGTAATGTAGTTATTGGTGCTCTGAGAACTACTTTCAGTTTCTAAGCTATCACGTCAACAAAAAGACCAACCCCTCCCACAGGGTTGGTCTATAAAAAAACGTTGTTTGCGTTGTCTTCTCAGTAGAGTTAAAACCAAATTGCACGTTCCCAAAATTCAACGGGCAACTTTTCTTAACAAGATTGTAACAGCCAGTACAATCTTTTCATGAAAATATATCAAAAAATATCTGTCTTTCGATGAGTAAGTTTTCTATTCGAGGAAGGATAAGGGAACAGGGAACAGGGAAAAAATAACAACTGACAACCGACTAATGACCAATGACCGAAAAGACGGGACACAAGCCCCGTCCTTCTAGGACGGCTTTAAACACAGCCCGACGATATTTCGTAACACAGACCAAATGAATCTTTAAGTCTGTAACGCTGTGTCTTTCTCTTCTAAGGGGACTAGACCAATATATAATTAATTTACAGCCCAATTATAGCATTAACGATGAAAGCCAGATATCAATTCCGTTTCTACCCGACAGACCAACAGCAAAAGCTTTTAGCTCAGTTGTTTGGTTGCGTTCGTGTCGTTTGGAATGATGCCCTGGCTATTTGCAAGCAAGTAGAGAAATTGCCAAGTAACAACGATTTGCAAAAATTAGTTATTACTCAAGGGAAAAAAACTATTGAGCGGCAATGGTTGTCTGATGTTTCTAATATTCCTTTGCAACAATCAGTTGCAGATTTGGGAATTGCCTATAAAAACTTTTTTAATTCTTGTAAAGGTAAAAGAAAAGGTAAAAAAATTGGTAGCCCTAAGTTTAAAAAGAAAACAAATCAGCAGTCAGCACGATTTAGAATTGGTGGGTTTTCAATTAAAGGAGGTAAAGTTTATCTAGCCAAAATTGGTAACGTTAGCCCGATTTGGTCAAGAGATTTACCCTTTGCTCCTAGCTCTGTCACAGTAATAAAGGATTGTGCTAACCGTTATTTTCTCAGTTTTGTAGTAGAAGTTGAACCCGTTAATATTGATGCCAAAAACCAAAGTATCGGTATTGATTTAGGAATAAAAACTTTTGCTGTAATGAGTAATGGAGAAAAAGCCCAAAGTCCCGATTACTCAAAACTAGACAGGAAGATTCGTAAACTCCAGAAAAAACTAGCAAGGCAACTAAAAGACTCACAACGAAGAAATAAAACCCGAATTAAAATTGCGAAACTACATAATCGAATCACCGATACCCGGAAAGACTTTTTGCATAAACTATCCACCAAAATAGTTAGCGAGAATGGGAGTATTGTTTTGGAAGATTTGAATGTATCGGGTATGGTTAAAAATCGCAAACTTGCTAGGGCGATTAGTCTTCAGGGATGGAGAGAGTTTCGGACTTTATGTGAAGCTAAATCGCAAAAATTCAACAGGGATTTTCGTGTTATTAGTAGATGGGAACCGACTAGCCAAATTTGCTCTGAATGTGGCTACAAATGGGGGAAACTTGATTTAAAAATTCGGTCGGTTAAGTGCCTAAATTGTGGGACTGAACACGACCGAGATGAAAACGCCGCAAAAAATATAAATAAAGTCGGGATAGGGCATTGCCACGACTCTAAACGGGCGCAGAGACAGAGTAAGACTAGCTCGGTAGCATCAGTCGGTGAAGCGTCAAGAATCACCTCGCCTTCAGGCAGGTGAGTATGTCAACAATTGTGGTTTTCCCCAAATAATTGTTTCTTGCCTATAAACTACAAGTCCTGGTTTCGCGCCTTTAGGTTTATAGACGTGCTTGAGTTGGGTATAAACAACGGGTACTTGATCACTTTGACGGGCGCGACTGAAATAAGCGGCTAAGTTAGCAGTAAATTGTAAATCAGTTTCTTCCGCCACTGTACCCGGTTCTAGACGCAAAAGCACATGACTCCCCGGAATTTCTTGGGCGTGAAACCATAAATCATAGTCTCCAGCGACACGGAATGTCAATTGGTCATTTTGAACATTATTCCGGCCAATAAGGACTTCAAAGCCACCAGGACTGCGGTAACGATGAAAATTAGTACCGGGGGTTTCGTTGCTGCTACGGCTGCGGTATTCAAGGTCTTCTAAGTATTTTTGCCCGATTAGTTCGTCACGGATTTCTTCTAAGGCCTGTAAATCTTCTAGATTTTGGTAGTTATCTATCTGAGAAATTGCCGCTTCTACTTGTTCAAGATAATTAAGTTCTGCTTGGACTGCAAATAATAGCGGTTCAACAGCCCCACGGGCACGTTTTAACTTTTGATTCTGTTTGTAAAGCTTTTGGGCATTTTGAACAGCGTTTTTATCCGGTAAGAGAGCAATTAATATAGGCTTTTCTGTTTCAAAATCTGGTAATATTATATTCTGCATTCCCGGTTGCCATTGATGCAGATTTGCCATTAATAAATCGGCTTTTTGCCGATATTCTTCCGCTTGGTCTGATTGTTGCAAGCGATCGCTAAATGTTTTTGCTTTAATACGTAATTTAGCTAAAATATTCGCTAATTTCTGATTTAACTGATGACGTAATTGTACAAATAATTGTTGATTTAGATGATCAGAATAATAATGGTAAAGTAACTCTTGAATACTGTTTGTAGGTTTGATTGCACACCAACCCATAACTGTATACCCAGTTTTTGTCCAAGCAGGTTTAAATTTATTTAAATCTAAAGCTTGTAACCATTCTTGCCAACATTCAAATAAATTTTGCCAATCTTTAGGGGTTAATACGTCCGTGTGAGTATCGGGTAAAATCTTAGCAGTTAGTAACATTGTATCTAACAAAGCCGAACTTAAACCACTGTAACTTTTGAGTAATTGGCGCTTAATTTCCCCTGGTACTAAACTTACTCGTTCTTGCCAACGTTCTAAAGATTCGGTTAAATTGGGGGTTTTTCCCGTCAATTTCGGCGGTTTTTCATAATTTTGTCCCGTTTGAATGGGACGCACACTAGATTGTTGTTGACTAACCTGATGGGCAGCAGTGATAATTTCATTACTAGCATCAGTTAAAATTACATTGCTATATTTACCCATAATTTCAGCATATATGTGATAAAGCGCACTTTCTCCTGGACGAGGGGCAAATTGTAAATCAATTACCCGTTCCCACGGAGAAATAGCCTCAATTCCTACCAAGGCCAACCCACCTAATTGATGTCTTAACTGTTGACTAAATGTAAAAGTATCTGGGGATCGTGGTGGTGGTTCACTTATACAAATATGAGCGGCTTGAGGATGCCAAGAAATATCTAACCAACCCCGTTGTTTTAAGGTTCGTAAAGCAATAGCGACGGTAAAGCGATCGCGCTGATATACTTGTTCTATGCGTGCAGGTAGCCAGTTAGTGCGAATTTCGCTACAAGCAGCGGTTAAAGCTGTAAAATCAAGGGGTTGCAAAACAATTAATCTCTTTTATAATTCAAGTGTGTTAATTTTAAGAGCTAATCACACCAATTATATAAATCATTTTTATCTAATTCTCTATGAATATTCATAACGTAATTATACAACCCCCAAATTATAAATATTCTAGGGATGTTTGTCAAGACTAGCCATAAATGGCCATTTTCTTTTAAAACATCCTTTAACAAACATCAGTTATCCTAGTATCAGCAGTTATGTATCCATAAAAGCGTTTATTGCCATGGTGAAGGGATAGGTATAATAGAAATCACCTTTTCTGCCATCAGTCTGACGGCAGTTTTCCCACAATTAGGGCATTCTAACTCTAAATATTGTGAAGTTGATACATCTACTTGGGATAATATTCCTTGCTTGCAGTGCCAACATTCACAAATTACCCTGCATACTGGTTCGTTGCAGTCAAGAATCTTAACGTGCTGAAAATTTTGAGATTCGCTGTCTGGTTTCCTGGGTTTAGGGAATTTTTTGATTTCTTGAACTTCCATCATTTTACCGTCTAACTGCAACTATCTTTAGAGCTTACTTGATGCTTTCCTATCTTACAACTATGCACGAATAGTCAGTTCTTCGTTGTCCGTTGTCCATTGTCCGTTGTCTGTTGAAAATTCTCCTTGCTTCCTATTTACTAATTAATGCGGGTTCTCTGACAGAGGGTTGCAACAGTTGGGTATATAGCTCGTCTAGCTGACTAGCTACACCATACCAGCTAAATTTATTAATAACACGGCTTTTTCCTGCCTTCCCCAATTCTTGCTGCCATACAGGATTACTAAGAATCAGATCAATAGCGTGATTAAAAGCCGGGACATTTTGCGGTGGTACTAATAAACCAGTTTCTTCATTGACAACAGTAAATTGCAGTCCTCCCACATCACTAGCCACTACAGGTGTACCACAGGCCATGGACTCGATAGCTACTAATCCAAAAGGTTCATAATGGCTGGGAACAACACAAACATCAGCAGCAGCAAAATAAGCCGGCAATATCTCCCGACTTAGACAACCAGCAAAGAACGTGCATTCACTCATCCCTAACTCGTTCACAATGTCTACAAGGCGATCGCGTTCTTTCTCATCACTATTTCCAGGTGTATAACCACCACCAATGATGAACTGCAATTGTTTTGATTTATAAAACTTCGATTTCCCCACTGCGCGAATTAAGGTTTCTATGCCTTTACGGAGGTCGAATCTCCCTACATATAACACAACTTTAGCTTCTGGATCAATTCCTAAAGTCTCTCTGGCTGCTGGTTTTTCCACTGAACCAAACTGTTGAATATCTGTACCGCAGGGAATAATATCAATTTTACCTTTTTGGGAAACAAGCGATCGCATATGTTCCCGTTCTTGAGGACTGGTAGCAACAATTCTTTCTGCTGTTTCCAAGATTTGTTTTTCTACTATTAAACGTTGATTAGCCACTAAAGGAATATTTTCTATAGTCTTGTATTTGATCACTCCCAGAGAATGATAGGTATGAACCTGCTTAGTTCCTTGTCTTTTCTTTAATTCCATACCTACCCAACCGGATAACCAATAATTAGTATGAACTAAATCATAATTAATCCCCGTTTCTTTTTCAAATTCTAGTAACTGCTCTACAAATTCTGGCAAATACTGAAAACCCTGATCTCGTGGCACAAATTCCACAGGACCTGCTATTAACCGAATCGTCCGACAATTAGGGTGATGTTGTACTATTTTTTGTTGATCAGCACTGACTTTTCGGCTAAACATATCCACATTCCATCCTAGCTGTGCTAGGGTTTTACCCACTTGACGAACATAAACATTTTGTCCTCCTGCCTCTTCTCTACCGATTTCAATTGCTGGATCACCGTGGACTGAAATTAAAGCAATATATTTTTTAGTGGTAGCTTTCATAGATTTATTTTGATAGAAATCTTTCTCTATCTTTTTGTATGAAAAAGTGAATATCATCTATCATCATAGATTGATTAATTTATAATAAAACCTACCTAAAGTAGCACCGCCACATCTATAAGTTAGATATTTATATTTCATGATTTACAAAGTTTAAGCAATCAAAATAATTCCTATTAAAGTACATACATGAAAATTAAATTTCCGAAAATATCACGTTCACAAATTTTGTCTAATTTTGTCTAATCACACCGTCAAAGCTGAAAAATTGCGGCTCTTGAGTACATACTGAAATACAAAATTGAATCATAAAACTCTTGTGGTGCGAGCTTCTTGTCTGCTAGATATGTACCTCATAACACAGTTCCCCACCAATAATTTAATTTAGCACAACAAGTACCAAGCCAAAATAGCCAGCACAAATAGTACAGATAACCTGGCATTGCCACCTGCACTACTTGACGAAATAAGTTTTTACGCACTAAAACTAATATCAAAACAGCTTTAAGAATTACTCTCAAAGCAGATTGATTGCAAAAGAAACCTAGTTGGTAGTTTGTGCAGCCAACATTTGTTTTAACTTTTCTAGATCCGCTGCCCAACGAGGATCTGGACGAAAAGCTTCATTATCAACACTGGCAGCAGTTTCACGCGCACCACCGCCGCCACCACCACGACGAGATTTCTTATTTTTATCCCGACGACCACCGCCTTCTTTGTTAGCGCTAGGAACAGGGGCACTACTACCCTGAATAACTGGTTTGGGAATTTGTTGTTGTGGCTGTTCTTCGCTTTCCTCAGCTTTAGTCCGTGGTAAAGCTTTTTCTAGCTTAATTGGTGTATCCTTGAACATATGACCATTATATTTTTCAATAATTTGATCTGCTTGTTCGTCATTATTCACCGTTAAAAACCCAAAACCACGGCATTTACCTGTTTTTCGGTCTTTTATTAGTTTAGTGGTGACAGCGTCGCCTTCTTCTGCAAACACAGCTTGCAAATCTTGACGATCTATTTCTTCTTTGGGCAAATTTCCTATATATAGGCGAATCGACATGGAATATACCTCCAAATTGGGATTAAACAGGGCAGACAAAAACGACTAATTGGCTTTGGCTTTTGAATAGATACTATGGCTAAAACTGCCACAAACCAATTTCTGTAATCCAATAGCATAGCGTATCCTCAGTCATGCTATCAACTTATAGAATACAGTTTTTTTAGGATCAAGCTTATGCGGAACAAAAGCTCTTATGCAATCGTCCGCTAATATGACCTTAATTTTAGGAATTGTTAATTTAATAGCCAACTATCCACCACAGTAAATTCATTCTTCTTAATTCTTGCCTGCAGAATAACATACCATTCCTTAACATTATCATGGTATTTTCCGCGTAGCCAGTTCAGCAGAAACTTTTCCGCCAATAGCCAATAGTGTTATCTCATCGTAACATAAAAGACATTTTTAAAGCAATAGGCAAAACAGGCAGGAAGCAAAGGAATATTTCTTTCCAATGACAACGAACAACTGACTATATATCTAAGAACCTGTGAGCATAATATAAGCGCCCCAAATTTGGGCAACAAGTGCGATGACAGTAGACCAAATAACATGAGGACTATTAATTTTTTTGCCACCTTGAGTTTCTAGACTTTGGATATCAATCCAAGCAGTTGCTCCACGTCGTAACCAACCTGTAACAGTAATCTGTTTGCCAATCAAGTCTTGATGATTGAATGACTTTCCTAACCAGGGAATATGATTTAATTTGATTAAACCAAGGCTAGATTGCAGGATTAGGTCTTGTGCCAAACAATTGCCAATACCAGGGCGGCCTAACAGTTTACCAGTAAATCGGACTTTAATACTATCAATTGGTAAAATGGCGGGATTTGCTAATAAGCTGGTGAAGTTTTCATCTTTTTGAATATTGACAGGTGTAATATCGGGAAATAAAGCATTTATTCGGATCACCGTGCCAATGCTAAAGCCAATCAACATAAAACCTGAGACAAAAGACCAGTTATCATAAATCCATTTCAAGTCTAACAAATGTATAGTGTATGCTGTTTGCCAAATTAACCAAGTCAGACCGGCGAACACAATACCAAGGGGAATTCCCAACCAAGGGGCAATTTGTAAACAAAAGGCTTGGGGCTGAATGAGAATGGGCTGTGATGGCTTTGTTTGATATAATTCGGTGTCTAAATGCCAATGGCGGGCTATTTGACAAAGGCGTTCGATACGATCACCCATGGCAGGATGACAACTATTAATTGTAAACCATTGGCGGTAGGGTTGAAAATTTTCCCACTTGAAAAATGATTCAAAGGGTAGATGACCGGCGGTACTACCTAAACTTATGCTGTGTTGATATGCAACAGGTGAAAGAATATTCAGACTTTCTAACTGCCAACAGGTTTGTTCTTTGAGGCTAATGTCATGGGCTACACCAATGGATATTTTCAGCAAAGCACGAATTAGTCCATTGGGATTACCAGTAATTTCTGCTGCTGTCGCGTCGCTATGGTAAAGCCGCAACCGGGAATTTAGCAAGGCTGTTCCTGTAAACAGACACCAAATTATATAGTTAACGGCGGCAAAAATTGTCCCTGGCCAACGCCAGATTTTACCTTGATGCTGATTTCCCCAAACTGATACTTGCTGGTATAATCTATAAAATGGTAAGGTTACTAACAGAACTAGGGACATTACCCCAAAATCCCAACGCCCAACTTGTCCTAAAGATAAAGCATAGATGGCGGATATTTCATCATCTGCCAGTTGTTCTAATAAACCTTGACTAACGGTTATTCTCGCTGTGCGGGGTAGGTTGCCATAACTGATGATCATCGGGGCAGAAATTGGTAAGATTCTCAGTTGGGGGGTTGGCCAGTGCCGTTGTTGACAAGCGCGTTGTAATACCCTGGGTGTTTCCCGGCTGTAGGAGTTTAATTTCTCTTTGGACAACTCTTCTTGAGCAGAAAATCTTGTTAGTAGCCAGTCGAGTAACCAAGGGGACAATACCATTAAGATTACAAATAATCCTAAAATCAAATAACTAGGATCACGATATAAAATTTGGATGGGTTCTAAGTATGGCAGTTGATATAGAATTTGATTAATTAAACCAAATGCCAATTTCAGCATTTCTCGGCACGTCAAAAACAGTGCTATGAATGTGAAGAGGGCAAGTAGTCGGGAAGGGATAATATTAGGTTTGCTTAGGGGCTGCCATACTTTAGCGCGTCTAGCATTTCGCCAATAAATACTAACGGGTTTGATTATTGTGTTACCATCAGCACCAACATAGGCAGTTTGTGGCTGTTGTTGGGCAGGATTTGAACTGGTAAGCAACCGAGTATTTGATTTACGGGGTTTTTTCTGCTGGTTTTTGTATTTATGCAGGTGTTCAAGAGCAAGGGTTGCCCACTCTTGAACTTGGGGATTACTATTAGCAATCAGATTTTGACACAAGGTAATTGCTTTCGAGATTTCACCAATGCGGGCATAAGACATCACTAACCCAACTTGTGCCTGTAAACAAATTTTATCTTGATTTTGATTTTTGGCCAATGGTTCAAGGTTAGCGATCGCTGTGTAGTAATTCCCCTGCTTGAGGGCAGCTAAACCAGCCTCTAAACATGATTGAGCGTGAGAAAGCATACAAACTTTGGTACTCCAATCTGTTATAAGTGACAAATAGCACGCTTATTGAGATACCCTGATAATTTGTCAGTGGTCAGTGGTCAGTGGTTCGTTGTTATAAGTAGGTACAGATTATTAATCTTACCCCCCTGCCTCCTGCTTAACTTTCTACTGATTGTTGATGGGAAAATACAGGCGCAATGGCACTTAACTTCAACTCTGGATGATCACCCTCTAACTGTTGACAATTCCAGTCGTTGCGGAATAACAACACTGGTCTTCCCATACTATCCTTAACAGTAGTAGTATTAAATAAACGACCTACCCGCTTTAAAGCTTCCCAGCCGCCATCAACCCAACGGGCAACACTATAAGGTAATAAATCAAGAATTGTTTCTACACCATACTCATTTTCTAAGCGGAACTGAACCACCTCAAACTGCAATTGACCAACCGCTGCTAAAATTGGTTCGCGCTTGGCTTCATCAGTTGAATACATAATTTGTACAGCACCTTCTTCTCGCAATTCAGAAACGCCTTTTTGAAATTGTTTAAATTTGGAGGGGTTGGGATTTCTCAGTGTCGCAAACAGTTCTGGTGAAAAATAAGGTATTCCCTCATATTCTAGTTTTTGTCCTGTATAAATTGTATCACCAATCGCAAAAACACCCGGATTATTTAAACCAATTACGTCTCCTGGATAAGCGAAATCAATAGATTCTCTTTCTTGGGCAAATAGTTTTTGCGGACGAGATAGACGGACAACTTTGCCAGTTCGAGCATGATTTACTGTCATATCTTTTTCAAACTTACCTGTGCAGACCCGGACGAAAGCTACTCTATCTCGGTGTTTCGGGTCCATGTTGGCTTGCAGTTTGAAAATAAATCCGGTAAATTCTGGATAGGTAGGGGGAATATCGCCAACACTGCTACTATGTATACCTGGTTTGAGGGCAAAGTCCAGGAAATTTTTGAGGAATAATTCCACCCCAAAGTTAGTCATGGCACTACCAAAAAATACTGGGGTCATTTTGCCGGCGTGTACCAAGTCTAAATCTAGTTCTGGACAAACTCCTTCTAATAGTTCTAATTCGTCTTTAAGTTGATGATAAAGTTCTTTTTCTAGTAGTTCCTCAAGTCGAGCATCGCCTATATCGAGCACAGTCTCCTTTGCTTCCTTGCTACCATGAGAACTCCGTTCAAATAAATGAATTTGCTGTTGTTGTCGGTCAAATACGCCTTTAAAGCGATCGCCCATACCAATAGGCCAATTCACTGCATAGGTCTGTAATTTCAACTCTTTTTCAATCTCATCCAATAAATCTATCGGTTCTCGGCCTGGACGGTCGAGTTTATTCACAAAGGTAAAAATCGGGATTCCCCGCATTTTACAGACTTCAAACAGTTTCCGGGTTTGGGGTTCTAAACCTTTAGCCGCATCAATGAGCATTACTGCATTATCTGCTGCTGCTAAAGTCCTATAAGTATCTTCACTAAAATCTTGGTGTCCAGGGGTATCAAGTAAATTAATTTGAAAGTTGCGATAGGCAAATTGTAACACTGTTGAAGTCACGGAAATTCCCCGTTGTTGTTCCATGGCCATCCAGTCAGAAGTTACTTTCCTCTGGTCTCTGCGGGCTTTTACCGCTCCAGCTTCGTGGATAGCACCCCCGTATAATAATAGTTTTTCTGTTAGAGTAGTTTTACCAGCATCAGGGTGAGAAATAATCGCAAAATTGCGACGTTGTTCTACCGCTTGACCTAGTTCTGCTTGCAATTCAATGGACATATTTGTAATTTCTTTGTAACTTCACTAAATGTAATCTTTTTCAGGACAGGGAAACAAATTTGTAAATTCTATTAATTCTTGTTCTGAATGGCTTATACCACAAGATCAGAAAGATCAGAAATTTCCAGTTGGGTAGTTGACAAATTTCAGACTTTCTGCTATTATAACACTATAATGGAAATCCGTGCGCCCATATATAGGGTTTTTCCAAAAGTATTCAGTCTAAATCTAAGAAAATAAGCGAAAACACTCACTTTTTGAATATCAAAGACTGCATTTCTCAAATGTTGAAAAATAACCATTTCAAGCAACATTGATCTAAAATAGAGTATAGATCTATTCTACAACAATTTTATGAAAGCAGAAGTGATTAAATTAATAACAACGGTCTTCCAGATCTTAGAAGTTAATATGCGGTGGATGACTTGGAATTTATTTTTGGCTTTTATCCCTTTGGTTTTAAGTGTTTGGTTGTTTCGCAGTAAACGGGGAGGTTCATGGTTTTGGTGGTTAGGATTTCTGAGTTTTTATGCTTTTTTACCAAACGCACCTTATTTATTAACTGATATTATTCATTTCATAAATGATATCCGACGAATTCATTCAGTATGGATGATTACTTTAGTCTTAATTCCTATTTATTTTGTTGTCATTTTCGGTGGATTTGAAGCTTATGTGATATCTTTAATAAATTTAGGTCACTATTTACATCGAATTGGTAAAAGCAAATGGATTTTTACTGTTGAGTTAATCACTCATGCTCTTTGTGCTGTGGGTATTTATTGGGGAAGATTTTTACGGTTTAACAGTTGGGATCTTATTACTCAACCAGATGCTATAATTACGAAGGGTATAGAGGAAATTCTTGGTAAACAACCTTTGATAATTATTGCACTTACTTTTATAATTCTTTGGGGTTTATATTGGTTCATGAAACGAGTTACTTTGGGTTTTGTAAATAAGGGTGTTAATTCACAAGAAAATGATCATCATATTCACAATATTAACTAATGATATTAAGTTAAGATCAACAAATCAAATATTTCCGACTTGTTTCAAAAATCGGGTTTCTTGTTGTTAAGAAATTATTTAGGATTTAGAATAGAAAAACAAGTATAAGCAGTTATAGGACTCTTATTTGAGTTATGAACTAGTTTTTTTTAACGAACCACAGAGACGCAGAGGACGCAGAGGGAGGAAAATAAGAGATGTTCACATTTCATTTAGGATTGCTATATAAAAAATGAAGTTAATTAAGCAGCGATTAGATACATTATTAGTAGATTTGGGATTATGTCCCTCTCGTCAACAGGCACAAAGGTTAATTCAAGCTGGAGAGGTGACTGTAAATCAAGAGAAGATTGATAAAGTTGGGACTGAAGTTGATATTACTGCTCAAATTCAAATTAAAGAACGTCCTCCTTTTGTTTCTCGCGGTGGGGAAAAGTTGGCTAAAGCTTTAGAATTTTTTGCGATTTCTGTAGCTGATAGGATTTGTTTAGACGGGGGAATTTCTACTGGTGGGTTTACTGATTGTTTATTACAATCTGGCGCAAAACAAGTTTATGGTGTAGATGTTGGTTATGGACAAGTTGATTGGAAAATCAGAAATGATCAACGGGTAATTTTAAAAGAACGCACGAATTTACGTCAATTACAACCAGAGGAATTATATCCTGAAAATGCCATATTTGCTGATTTGGTAGTTGTGGATGTTTCCTTTATTTCTTTGACTAAAATTTTGCCGGCGGTATGGCGATTAACACAAGCCCCTAGAGAGGCTGTATTGCTGGTAAAACCACAATTTGAGGTCGGTAAGTCTCGCGTCGGGAAAAAGGGTGTTGTCCGCGATTTTAATGACCAAGGTGATGCGATTTTTAATGTTATGAAGGGGGCGTTAGAGTTAGGATGGAAATATCAGGGTTTAACTTGGTCTCCCATAACCGGACCTGCGGGAAATATTGAATATCTTTTATGGTTAGGAATGGAAAGGGAAATTATCCCTCCAACTTTAGCAGCAATTCAAGAAATTACTAAACAAGTTATGCAGGAGTTTGGGAAAAAATGATGAGTAATCAAGATTTACAGCCTCTCTATGAACAAGATTATCAATTATGGTTGGATTCCACAATCAATAATTTCAAATAACGTAAATTTGATAATTTGGATATTGATTTATTAATAGAAGAAATAGAGGAAATGGGTGGAAGTTTAAAAGATGCTTTAGAAAACAATTTAATTGTCGTTTTATCCCATTTACTTACATGGAAATATCAACCAGAACACCGTTCAGGAGGTTGGGGTGCAAGTATTAAAGAATATCGACGGCGAATTAATAAATCTATTTTAAAATATCCTAGTTTAAAAAATTATTATGAAAGTATTTTTGAAGATTGTTATACACCTCCTTTAGATTGGGCTGTGGAAGAAACGGGTTTATCTCTTGATATTTTTCCGCAACAATGTCCATTTAATTCTCAACAGGTAATAGATAGTGATTTTTTACCCTAGAAACTTGACAGATAAATGTGTTTATTGATATAATAAGTAAAAGTCCTGATACCAGGTTTTGTTTATGCTTGATAAGGTTGTTGACGCATTAATTGGGGAACTAGTAAGCAAAGTATCAGATAAATTACAGTATAGTGAGATACGATTACGCTTATTAAAGCAGTTTAATTTAATACCAGATACACCACCAAATGATTTTGAGGGTGTTTATGTTTATACTTTGATTGAGTATGGTGTAGGGAAAGAAAAAGTTATTTTACAATTATTTAAAGAAACAGAAATTAAAGAAGAATTTAGGAAAGCATTTAGTCAAAATAAAATATTCAATACTTCAATATTAGATAATTTTATTCAAAGTTCTGATATTGGCAATAAAATCAAACATCAAAATATTGATTATCGCCGAGAATTGACTGAATTTGCCAGATTATTTGTTGAAATTGCCAAACGAGCTAGAACAGCAACGGAAATTTTACAAGACCATAAATTAGATAAGATAGAAAATAGTTTACAAGATTTACAAGAAATTAAAAACCAACTTGCTCAATTAGCACAAAGTCAACAGCCATTATTACCACCTGGGGAAATTCCCAGAGAAACGGAATTAGCTAAACAATTAAGAAAATGGTTTGAAGCACTGGATTATAAATTTGAACCTTACGAAGTCTTAAAAAAAGATTATTTTCAATGGATTATTAATATTCCCAAACGGCGAGGATATGACCGGATTTTTATTCACGGAGTCGAAGCAGAAGCAGGAATTAATGATATTAATACAGTAAAAAAAGCTGTAGAAACTTACAAAACTGATGAAAGTTGGATTGTCGCACCCCGTCGAGTTAGTAAAGCAGCTAGAAACGAAGTTGAAAAAGATGAAAATAAACAAATTCTTTGTTATACCTTTGATGAATTAATTGAAGTTGATGCTAATTTTACTGGTTATTTTGATTGGTTAGAAAACGAAGTTAAAAGTAGAGGAATTGATCAATATTATGTTCCCTTAGCTTGTACAAAAGAAGAAATTAATCCCCATAAACAGCGAATAGGAATTAGTCATTATGGTAAAGAAGACGATTGGATTGAGGGTTATATTAATCAATGGTTAGATGACCCAGTTAAAGAACATTTATCGGTTTTAGGGGAATTTGGTACAGGTAAAACTTGGTTTGCTTTCCATTATGCTTGGTTAGCTTTACAGGAATATTTAAAAGCAAAAGAAAAAGGTACTCAAAGACCGCGTATTGCTTTAGTGATTCCTTTAAGAGATTATGCTAAAGCGGTGAGTATTGAATCTCTATTTTCTGAATTCTTTTTCCGTAAACATCAAATCGGTTTACCTGGATATTCTGTCTTTGAACAACTTAACCGCATGGGGAAATTATTATTAATTTTTGATGGCTTTGACGAAATGGCCGCACGGGTAGACCGTCAAGCAATGATTAATAATTTTTGGGAATTAGCAAAAGTAGTCGGAACACCAGGAACAAAAGCAATTTTAACCTGTCGGACAGAACATTTCCCCGAAGCATTAGAAGGACGCAGCATATTAAATGCAGAATTAAAAGCATCTACTTCTAATCTCACAGGAGAATCACCCCAATTTGAAGTTTTAGAATTAGAAAAATTTGATGATCAACAAATCAAACAAGTACTTAATTTTAAAACCACACCAGAAACCGTTGATAGTATTATTAATAATGAAAAATTATTAGATTTAGCCCGTCGTCCGGTAATGATTGATTTAATTATCGAAGCATTACCCGATATTGAAGCTGGTAAACCTGTGGATATTTCCCGTGTTTATCTTTATGCAGTGCGTCAGAAAATGGAACGAGATATTAAAGCTGACCGCACTTTTACCTCAATGACAGATAAATTATATTTCCTGTGTGAATTATCCTGGGAAATGCTGTCAAATGATAAAATGAGTTTAAATTATAAAGAATTTCCAGATATGATTCAGCGCTATTTTGAAAAAATAGTACAACAACAAAAAGATTTAGATCATTGGCAGTATGATATGATGGGTCAAACCATGTTAATTAGAAATGCTGATGGTGATTATTATCCTGCTCATCGTTCATTATTAGAATTTTTTGTATCCTATAAATTGGGACGAGAATTAGGGATTTTAGCAGCAGATTTTCAGGAAGTTGTGGAGGTTCTTCCCTACGACCAAGGAAAAATAGATTTAAGTCAAACTTTTGGGAAAACTCTCTTAGCCAAAGCCGTCTTAGATTTAATGTTTCCCATGTTGTCAACAACAGCAAATCAACGTTTATTAGCAGAAGTCAAAGCCACTAAAGGTAAAACCGAAACAATCGCAGCTTACTGTGGTAGTAATGCGGTACAGTTATTACTTAAAGGGAGTCGGTTTGCTTTAGAAAAACAGGATTTGAGTGAGACAGTAATTAAAAATGTAGATTTTAGTCGGGCTAGTTTATACAATGTAAATTTAACCAATGCCAATTTAAAAGAATCAGTCTTTGCGACAGAATTAACTTCAGTTCTTGCTGTGGCCTTTAGTCCTGATGGTAAGGTCTTGGCAACAGGAGAAAAAGATGGTAGAGTCAGGCTGTGGAATGTCATTACTGGCAAAGAGTTGTTAACCTTAAGAGGTCATAGTAATTGGGTTAACTCAGTAGCCTGGAGTGGAGATAGTCTGACCTTGGCTAGTGGTAGTGATGATAAAACCGTGAAACTGTGGAATGTCCAGACTGGGGACTGTGTGCGAACCCTAGAGGGTCATAGCCATTGGGTTAGGTCAGTAGCCTGGAGTGGAGATAGTCTGACCTTGGCTAGTGGTAGTGATGATAACACCGTGAAACTGTGGAATATGCAGTCTGGGGAATGTATCGCTACCTTTGACCATAGGTTATATGCAGGGTTGAAAATTAAGGGGGTGAAGGGGTTAAGTGACGCGGAAATATTGACTTTGAAGGCGTTGGGGGCTGTGGAAGGAGATTAAAAATCGCCTAAAATCACACAAATTAATATATTTTAAATACAAACTAAACCCACATAAAGTGGGTTTAACTAACGTCTAATTGTAGAGTTAGAGTACCTTAGCTCCACGTAGACCAAATAACAGTCCGACAGCTACACCCATAAACACACCTAAAAATACAACATACTCAATTGCACCAGTCATGGCAGTTTCTCCAAATTAGTTACTTATTTATATTCAATCACAAGAATATTCGGTAAGTGAAAAACTCAATCACTTTAATTCCGAGAAAAACAACTCCTGAAAAATTCAGGTATTACTAAATTTACATTTCAAAACTCCTATCTTTATTCCTTCGCGTCTACCCTACAAGTCTTTAAGAGAGATTGCACGAAACACAAATTGCGGTAAAATACTCAGACCAGTGATTATATTAGGGTTAGAGAATGAGTTCTGTAATTAAAGTAGATATACCAGAAAAATCCTATGATATTACCATTGCACCTGGGAGTTTAGATCAACTAGGTGAACAAATGGCCAGTTTGAAACTAGGTAAAAAAGTATTGCTAGTTTCCAACCCCATGATATTTAAACATTATGGACCAAAAGCGATCGCCTCTTTAGAAAATGCCGGTTTTCAAGTTGTTAGCTACAACCTACCCCCCGGAGAACGTTACAAAACCCTCAACTCCATTCAAAAACTCTACGATATCGCCCTCGAAAATCGCCTAGAACGCTCCTCAACCATGGTCGCCTTGGGGGGAGGTGTAATTGGTGATATGACAGGCTTTGCAGCCGCTACATGGCTCAGAGGAATCAACGTTGTCCAAGTCCCTACCAGTCTCTTAGCAATGGTAGATTCAGCTATTGGTGGTAAAACCGGGGTAAATCATCCCCACGGTAAAAACTTGATTGGTGCATTCCATCAACCTAGTTTAGTCCTAATTGACCCAGAAGTTTTAAAAACCCTACCCGCAAGGGAATTTCGCGCAGGAATGGCAGAGGTGATCAAATATGGTATCATTTGGGATACCGAATTGTTTACTCAATTAACAGCAAGTAAACACCTTGACCAACTCCGCTATGTAAAATCCGACCTGATAAACATCATATTAACTCATTCCTGTCAAGCAAAGGCAGATGTGGTCAGCAAAGATGAAAAAGAATCTGGACTCAGGGCAATTTTGAATTATGGTCATACTATCGGTCATGCTGTGGAAAGCTTAACCGAGTATCGTCTATTAAAACACGGTGAAGCTGTAGGTATTGGTATGGTGACAGCAGGAGAAATTGCTGTAAAATTAGGACTTTGGTCACAAGCAGACGCAGAATGTCAAAACGCCTTAATTAAAAAAGCGGGTTTACCCACTCAAATACCCGCCGGTTTAGATATTGAAGCAATTATTGATGCTTTGCAACTAGATAAAAAAGTTAAATCTGGTAAAGTCCGCTTTGTATTACCAACCCAAATTGGTGCAGTCAAAGTTACCGACGAAGTACCAACGGAGATAATTAGAGAAGTATTATTGGGAAATAGGTAATTGGCAATGGGTAAGTTCTTCCCAATTACCCATTATCTATTAAACTGGTAAAGGTGCTGAACCATTCAATTGCCGAGCAGCATTGATACAAACAGGGCAATCACAGCCAAATAACTTGATAGCTAGATCACTTTCTGCATCAGAAAATTCTAATTCTTTGGGATTATTTATTTGTGCTTGTGCTATTTGTATGGGTTCTTTTGCAACCGAGGGAGGAGTATTACTTACTTGCATACATACCTGTTTCGGAGTTGCAGAATGGGGAGACATAACACAAGATAGATGAGTTCCAGAAGTGTCAACTGTTTGACTAGCATAAGCAGGTCTAGCCATCATTACCATAGATATCATGGATGTGAACAATACGGGGCTAGAAATCAAAGTTAAAATAAATCTTTTGTTCATGTACTGTTAAAAACCTTGTCATTATGGAAATAAACCAATTTATCTTTTCCGACAACTTGGTTGTTGATCAGTCTACCTTACTATTATAATTTGAGGTTTGGGCTTTTGCTAGGAATAAAAAGCATTAATATACATAATTTATCTAAGTGGGTAGAACAAGCTAAAACCCAATCACTACACGGAGAAGTTATTAAACGCATTCCTCAACTCGCTGTAGCTAATCCTAACTGGTTTGCTGTTCATATAATTTGTAAAGCGGGAGAAAATTATAGTCTCGGAGATACGGATTGTATATTTCCTTTTATGAGTGTGATAAAACCATTTTCGCTACTATACCTACTCGAACATTACGGAGCAGAAAAGGTTTTACAATGGGTTGGGGTAAAACCATCGGACGCGCCTTTTAATTCTTTAACGCAATTAATAGCAGATAATGGATATCCTCGCAACCCCATGATTAATAGTGGTGCTATTACTCTCGCTGAGAAGTTACCAGGAGACAATGGAATTGCTTGTACACAATTGTTTTGTAAATGGTTAAATGAATTAGCAGGTACTCAATTATATATAGATGCAGATATTCTAAATTCAGTTCGTATTAATCGTTCTCAGATAAATATAGATATTACTCACTACCTTTACAAAACCGGAAATTTAAAGAATATTGAATTATCTCTTGATGCTTATGAACAAATATGCTGTATATCTGGACGGGTAGAAGATTTAGCTAAACTAGGAAATATATTAACTTGTACAAGCGATTTTATTAAAAATCAACACCGTCAGATTGTGAACACCGTTATGTTAACTTGCGGCTTATATGAAGCGTCCGCTGAGTATGCTGTGAAAATTGGTTTACCGATAAAATCAGGTATTGCCGGTGGACTTTTGACAATAATACCAAATCAGGGAACAATAGCCAGCTACAGTCCTGCTCTAGATATTGTAGGTAATCCTGTAGCTGGTTTGGCACTAATGGAAACTATATCTCAAAAGTTGCAATTGAGTATTTTTTGTTAATTATTCTTGAATTTGAGATTGGTTAGCTGAACCTGTATCTATTTTATCCAAATTTGACTCTTTTGTTTCTATTACTTCTGTTTCTGGAGTTGGGATAATTTCAGGAATTTCAACTTCAGGAATTGGCTGTTTTTCGGCCTTTACTGCTGGAGTTGGGATAATTTCAGGAATTTCAACTTCAGGAATTGGCTGTTTTTCGGCCTTTACTGCTGGAGTTGGAGTAATTTCAGGAATTTCAACTTCAGGAATTGGCTGTTTTTCGACCTTTACTGCTGGAGTTGGGGTAATTTCAGGAATTTCAACTTCAGGAATTGGCTGTTTTTCGACCTTTACTGCTGGAATTGCTGTAGGAGTAGATTCAATAGCGGGAATCTTCGAGGCATAATTAGGGTCTACAATCCCACGAACTTCATCTGCTGTCAACTCCCCCCTGACAATTTTTGATAAAGTATCCTGACCATTAGGTTCGTAATTAATTAATCTGACAGTGGTATTAAAGGCATTAATTACAGGTTGTCCCTGATTATCTAGGAATTCCAATTGTACCAAAGTTTTACCAGGTTTAAACCCTTTCAGATAAATTGGTTGCCAACGGTCAATAATAAAACTTTCACCATTAACTGTACTACGAATGCGCCAATTACTCATGGTGTCGTCAGGATTAGTTTCAGCAACATCATGTAGTGGTGCATTAGTTAGGTAGAAATCCAGCATAATTGGTTCTGCACCATAACTACCATTAGGACGACTGTAAGTAAGTAGAGGTAATTGAGAATCTGGGTTATTTTCCTCAGTTTTCGTCAAAACGTGAAATGTGGTTTGAGTATAAGCACCTTCATTTTTAAAACTTTCATGCCACGGACGAGAAGCAAAAACCCGGAGAGTATGAGTACCAGGGGATAAATCCGATAATACCACTGGCTGATTTAAGTCGTAAACAGCCATGTAAGGTTGATTATCTAAAATTAGGTGCAAATGAGGTCCAAGTTGCCATTGAGGGTCTTTAAATATCGGTAAATCCTTAACTTGTAAACGGACTTTAGCTATATTGTCTTGGAGAATTTCATCTGCCTGGGGGCTAAGGATGCTAACTTGGGGTTGATAACCCTCTAAACTGGGACGTAATGCTTGGATAATATCTGGTGGTGAGGTTTCTGAAAATGCCCCATAAACGTCTAATGCCGGTGACGCTTTCACAAGAGGGTTTATAGATACTTCTTTGCTAGTCGCCGACTCAACGCAACCAGTCAAAGCTACAATTAGAACTAATGTAACAAACCATTTAATAATTGGGAATTTGTTCGAGAAAAGTGGCTCAAAAAATTTTCTGTACCCAGTGTTCATGTTTTGATTCCGTAATAGTTTTTAACAATTAACTCAATCATTGTCGCGCAAATTGTGAATCATAGACTATGGATTAAGTGCATAAATCTATGTCAAGAGTTATAAATTTACCTACATTTCTCCGATTACATTAACAAATAAGTGATTTTTTTGACTTTATCCCAGGACAGAAATTGGCTTTGATACCGCTACTTTTGGGTAAAAACAGTTAAATAGTAAGGGTTTGAGCCACTTTCCGTATAAATGATAAGTTTTTCCAATTGTTGTTCTTTGTAAATTAAATGAAGAGCCTATTGACTTTTGGACAATGTGTAGTACCTTCCAGAGCCAACTAGAGAATAAATTTGGCTATTTTTAATTATTGTTAACAGGTCTATAACAATATGCAAGTTAAGACTCTATAATTCAACAGAAACAACTTTTCTTTTCCACACGGCAACCGCATCGCCAAAACAGAGCAATCTGAAAACAGCGACTGTGCTATTCTAGGTGGTATTCATGATTCCCCATTCCTTATAGAGAGGAGGTCGAATGACGATTAGTCCTCCGGAGCGAGAGGAAAAAAAAGCAAGAGTGATCGTTGACAATGATCCGGTTCCTACCTCATTTGAAAAATGGGCAAAGCCAGGACATTTCGACAGATCCTTATCGAGAGGCCCAAAAACCACAACCTGGATTTGGGATCTCCATGCCCTCGCCCATGATTTTGATACACATACAAGCGATTTAGAAGACATCTCCCGCAAGATATTCGCCGCTCACTTCGGTCATTTGTCCGTAGTAGCAATCTGGTTGAGCGGGATGTTGTTCCACGGCGCTAAGTTCTCTAACTACGAAGCTTGGCTGGCTGATCCATTAGGAGTTAAGCCCAGCGCCCAAACAGTTTGGTCTATTGTTGGACAAGACATTTTAAATGGTGATATGGGCGGCGGTTTCCGCGGCATTCAAACCACCTCTGGCTTGTTCCAAGTATGGCGTGGCTGGGGTATCACTAGCTCCTTCCAGCTATATGTAACTGCAATTGGCGGCTTGGTATTAGCAGGCTTGTTCTTATTTGCTGGCTGGTTTCACTACCACAAACGCGCTCCTAAACTGGAATGGTTCCAGAATGTGGAGTCAATGCTGAATCATCACTTATCAGTGTTGCTAGGCTGCGGTTCTTTGGGATGGGCTGGTCACTTAATCCATGTGTCTGCACCAATCAACAAACTGTTAGATGCAGGTGTAGCAGCTAAGGACATCCCTCTGCCTCATGAATTGCTGTTTAATACAGCAAAAATGGCAGAACTTTACCCTGGTTTCGCTAGTGGTTTAACACCTTTCTTCACCTTAAATTGGGGAGCTTATGCTGATATCCTCACATTTAAGGGTGGTTTAAACCCAGTTACAGGCGGCTTGTGGATGACTGATATTTCTCATCACCACCTAGCGATCGCTGTACTGTTCATCGTTGCTGGTCATATGTACCGTACCAACTGGGGTATCGGTCACAGCATCAAAGATATTCTAGAAGCTCATAAAGGTCCTTTCACTGGCGAAGGTCACAAAGGTCTTTACGAAAACCTCACCACTTCTTGGCACGCTCAATTGGCTACTAACCTAGCTTTCTTGGGTTCCTTGACAATCATCATCGCCCATCATATGTACGCGATGCCTCCCTATCCTTACTTGGCGACGGACTACGCAACACAATTGTGTATCTTCACTCACCATATTTGGATCGGTGGTTTCTTGATTGTTGGTGGTGCGGCTCACGCGGCCATCTTCATGGTGCGGGATTACGATCCTGTTGTTAACCAAAACAACGTTTTAGATCGCGTGATTCGTCACCGTGACGCTATCATTTCTCACCTTAACTGGGTTTGTATTTTCTTAGGCTTCCACAGCTTTGGTTTGTACATCCACAATGACACCATGCGTGCTTTGGGTCGTCCCCAAGATATGTTCTCCGACAGCGCAATTCAATTGCAGCCAGTATTTGCTCAGTGGGTGCAAAACCTGCACACATTAGCTCCTGGTAACACAGCACCTAACGCTCTCCAAGTAGTTAGTCATGCTTTTGGTGGCGGAATTGTTGCTATCGGCGATAAGATCGCTATGATGCCCATTACATTGGGTACAGCGGACTTCATGGTTCACCACATCCATGCATTCACCATTCACGTTACTGTTCTCATCTTGCTCAAAGGTGTATTGTACGCCCGCAGTTCTCGTCTGATACCAGACAAGGCTAACTTAGGCTTCCGATTCCCTTGCGATGGTCCAGGTCGTGGTGGTACTTGCCAAGTTTCCGGTTGGGATCATATCTTCCTGGGACTGTTCTGGATGTATAACTCCCTATCAATTGTAATTTTCCACTTTAGCTGGAAGATGCAATCTGATGTCTGGGGAACAGTAGACCCAGATGGTACAGTAAATCACATTACTGGTGGCAACTTTGCAGAAAGTGCTATCACCATCAACGGTTGGTTACGTGACTTCTTGTGGGCGCAAGCGACACAAGTAATTAACTCCTACGGAACTGAGTTATCCGCTTACGGACTCATGTTCTTAGGCGCTCACTTTATTTGGGCGTTCAGCTTAATGTTCCTGTTCAGCGGTCGTGGCTACTGGCAAGAACTAATTGAGTCCATCGTTTGGGCGCACAATAAACTGAAAGTAGCCCCAACAATTCAGCCTCGCGCACTGAGCATCACTCAAGGTCGGGCTGTAGGTGTGGCTCACTACCTATTAGGAGGAATTGCCACCACTTGGGCATTCTTCCACGCACACATCCTCTCAGTAGGATAAAAATCAGTAGAATTTTGGGTTTTGGATTCTAAGATTTTAGATTCAATCCAAAATCCAAAATCTAGAATCTAAAATTTTGCTGACAAATAATGGCTAAAGGTCAGAGGACAGATCACACCTATGGCAACAAAATTTCCAAAATTTAGCCAGGATCTCGCACAGGACCCGACTACTCGTCGGATTTGGTATGCGATCGCTACAGGCAACGACTTTGAAAGCCACGATGGCATGACGGAAGAGAATCTTTACCAAAAGATTTTCGCTACGCACTTCGGTCACTTGGCAATCATCTTCCTGTGGGCATCCAGCCTCCTGTTCCACGTAGCCTGGCAAGGTAACTTTGAACAGTGGATTAAAGATCCCCTTCACGTCCGTCCCATTGCCCATGCAATTTGGGACCCTCACTTCGGTGAAGCAGCAATTGAAGCTTTCACCCAAGCTGGTGCAAGCAACCCCGTAAACATCGCTTACTCCGGTGTTTATCACTGGTGGTACACCATCGGGATGCGGACAAACAGCGAACTATATACTGGTTCCGTTGGTTTGCTCCTGTTGGCGGCATTGTTCCTATTTGCTGGTTGGTTACATTTACAACCCAAGTTCCGTCCTAGCCTCTCTTGGTTCAAGAGCGCTGAACCCCGTCTGAATCACCACCTTGCTGGTTTGTTCGGTGTTAGCTCCTTAGCTTGGACTGGTCACTTGGTTCACGTCGCCATTCCTGAATCTCGTGGTATTCACGTAGGTTGGGATAACTTCTTAAGTGTAGCTCCCCATCCAGCAGGTTTAACTCCTTTCTTCACAGGTAACTGGGGCGTTTACGCTCAAAACCCTGACACCGCTGGCCATTTATTTGGTACTTCCACCGGTGCTGGGACTGCGATTCTGACCTTCTTGGGCGGTTTCCACCCCCAAACAGAATCCTTGTGGTTGACTGACATGGCTCACCACCACTTGGCGATCGCAGTTTTGTTCATCATCGCTGGTCATATGTACCGGACTAACTTCGGAATTGGTCACAGCATCAAAGAAATGCTGAACTCCAAATCCGGTTTAATTCCCGGTAGCAAGAGCGAAGGTCAGTTCAACCTGCCCCACCAAGGTCTTTACGACACCATCAACAACTCCCTGCACTTCCAGTTGTCATTAGCTTTGGCATCTTTGGGAACTATTTGTTCCTTGGTAGCGCAGCATATGTACGCTCTGCCTCCTTATGCTTTCATCGCTAAGGATTACACCACACAGGCAGCATTGTACACCCACCACCAGTACATCGCTGGTTTCTTGATGGTTGGTGCTTTTGCTCACGCGGCAATCTTTTGGGTTCGTGACTACGATCCCGAACAAAACAAAGGTAACGTCCTTGACCGGATGTTACAACACAAAGAAGCGATTATTTCCCACCTTAGCTGGGTATCTCTCTTCTTAGGCTTCCACACTTTGGGCTTATATGTTCACAACGACGTAGTTGTGGCCTTCGGTACTCCTGAAAAACAAATCTTGATTGAGCCAGTATTTGCTCAATTCATCCAAGCTGCCCAAGGTAAAGCTCTGTATGGCTTGAATGTACTGTTGTCTAACCCCGATAGTATTGCTTACACCGCTTACCCCAATGCTGGTAACGTTTGGTTGTCTGGCTGGTTAGAAGCTATCAACTCAGGCACAAATTCCTTGTTCCTGACCATTGGACCTGGCGACTTCTTGGTTCACCACGCTTTCGCTTTGGCTATCCACACCACCACCTTGGTACTCGTTAAGGGTGCTTTGGATGCTCGTGGTTCTAAACTGATGCCCGATAAAAAGGACTTCGGTTATGCGTTCCCCTGCGACGGTCCAGGCCGTGGCGGTACTTGCGATATCTCCGCATGGGACTCTTTCTACCTGTCTATGTTCTGGATGTTGAATACCATTGGTTGGGTAACCTTCTACTGGCACTGGAAACATCTAGGGATTTGGCAAGGTAACGTTGCTCAGTTCAACGAAAACTCTACCTACCTCATGGGCTGGTTCCGTGATTACCTCTGGGCTAACTCTGCTCAGTTGATTAACGGTTACAACCCCTACGGCATGAATAACTTGTCTGTTTGGGCTTGGATGTTCCTCTTCGGACACCTAGTCTGGGCTACTGGTTTCATGTTCCTCATCTCTTGGAGAGGTTACTGGCAAGAGTTAATCGAAACCTTGGTTTGGGCGCACGAACGTACTCCTTTAGCTAACTTGGTTCGCTGGAAGGATAAGCCCGTTGCTCTATCCATTGTTCAAGCTCGTGTGGTTGGTTTAGCTCACTTCACTGTTGGCTACATCGTTACCTATGCAGCGTTCCTCATTGCTTCTACTGCTGGTAAGTTCGGTTGATCTTAACTACTGGTTGTAGGTAATTAAAAATCCCCTACCGCAAGGTGGGGGATTTTTTTAATGGGCGGGCAAGATGCCCACCCCACAAGAGATTCATAAACTACAAAAAAACATCCCGCGGGCAAGATGCCTAACTCACAATAAACCTAGAAAATATTTTTCTGTTATGGAAGAAGCAAGGTTAAAAATTTACCATAGGATGTTACCTCATTGGGAGTTAGATGGGGCAAGTTATTTTATTACTTTTAATACTTGGGAAAAGTTAGAACTTAACCCAGAAGCTAGGGAAATAGTTTTGAATAGTTGTTTATTTTTTAATAATCAAAGATATAAGATATTTGTCTTTGTGGTGATGATAGATCATGTACATTTACTGGTGCAGCCTTTACTTAAATCAGAAAATGAGTATTGGTCTCTTAGTAGCATTATGAGTAGTATTAAAGGTTATAGCGCCAAACAGATTCCCAAGGTGATGAAACATATAGGCACTGTGTGGCAAGATGAGCGATATGACAGAATCGTCAGAAATGAAGAAGAGTTTCAAGCATATTGGCAATATATCAGACAAAATCCTGTAGAAGCAGGACTGTCATCAACACCAGAAGATTACCCTTTCTTGTGGCAAACCTCAGAATAACCTCAATTATTACATCCTCTCTTGTGGGGTGGGCATCTTGCCCGCCCTTTTGCTTTATCAGCAAATTTCAGGATTTGTGGTGTCAAAAAAGCTTGTCATTGAGCTTACTATAGTATTAATATAAAAATGATGGTTGTTTAATTATGGCTGAGTTATCTTCAGAATGGAACAATGAGGCTTATGTCTCTCTACATCTGGTTGAAGAAATGCTGCGTATGGCAGGTTTACCTTCCCGCAGTAGCTATTCCCATTGGTATCCACAGTACAAAATAGAAAACTTAAAAGGTTCAAAAAAATGGTGGGTAGACTTTTACATTGAAGACTGGAGTAGATATATTAATTTTTTGATTGAGGTTAAAAGTGCTAAGAATCCTATAAATGATCAAGCTCGTCATCAACTCTATACATATCTTCATCATTCTCAAATCAGGTTTGGATTAATAATAGATCCTTTCCTTATCGAAATATATGAATACAATAAATCTCGTTTTAATTTGAAAGCAAAATATGAGATTAAAGATCCTTATCAAGTAAAGTTCATAGCTCAGTTTTTAGTAAGGATATTGGAGTTAATTAAGATGCGTACAATTTCAATTCATACATCAAAAGGTGGAGTTGGTAAAACAACTTTAGTTGTCAATTTAGCTTATGAGTTGGCTAAATTGGGTAATCGTGTTTTAGTTGTTGATTTAGATGATCAAGCTAATGCCAGCTTGGTTTTAGGTGTTAATAAAGCTGATGAAATTGATAATGCTTTGAGCTTAGAAGCAGTTGAACAAATTTTAAAGGAATTTGCTGGCAGAAAAGAGATTATAGACTTTTTGAAAGTGGATAAAACTATTGGATTTAACTATAAAGATTATTTATTGACTAGTAAATTTAATCAATATCTCAATCATATTAGCGGTAAAATAGATGTTATTCCTGGTAGTTACAGAACAAAAGATAACGAGATAGGTAATACACCTTATCGTCAGGAACTACTTAATAAAGGACTTCAAAATATAGCAAATGATTATGATTATGTAATTATTGATACGCCTCCAAGCTATACTGATATAACTTGGAATGGTGTAATGGCAGCGCAATATATGGTTATTCCTTCTCAAATGGAATATCTTTCAGCTTATGGAATTAACAATCCCATCAAGCAGGTAAAAGAAGTTGAGCAAAATACTGATGGAAAAAGAGGTAAGATAATTGGTATTGCTCCTATGATGACTAAAGGGACTAATTTGAATAAAACGATAAGGGAACTAGTAAAAAATCGTTTTTATCCTATTCCAATCCTGACAGAAATTCAAAATTCTACTTATGTTGGAGAAGCTTTGACAGTCCGTCAACCTATGTCTGTATATGCAGACCATACTAGCAAAGGTAAAAACATAGCTTTACAATTTTTAAATTTAACTCAAGAAATAGTAGCAACTATTGACAAAATAGAAGCAGTAGTATAAACAAAAGTGAGTGAGTAGCATGAATCAATTCAATAAAGGTGTTGAAAATAAACCTTATCTGATTTTTTTAAATCACATAGAAGTGTCTCAAGATAAGTCTACAATTTCACTATCTCTGATTAAAAAAGTTGTTAGTAGTTTGAAGGATGATTTTAAGTTTAACTTATCCCTTCCTCTAGTTTGTTTAACAGACAAGGAAGATAAGTATAAATTACTGACAGGGTTGCTAATATATGAAGCTGCAAAAGCAGCAAATATTGATCAAATTTGGGTATTCTTAATTGCCGAAAAACAACCAGAAGCAGAAAAATATATAGAACAAGCAGTTTCACAGTCAAAACTAAATGACAGAGTGATTGAGCCTCAAGATTTGACAGGTTTCTTGGAATTTATCAATAATAAAAATTCTGATTTGAGGAAGATTCCAGGGGTTAAAGATGGATATGCAAAGCTAATTTCGGGTAAACGTCCTTATATTTCTCAAGAAGATATGCAGAAAAAGCTAGGTGCTAAAAGGTCTTTAAATTGGCTGAAAGCATATAAGCAAAAGAATAGTTAAAATCCTCCAAATTATTTTGGATTTTATTAATTTAAGTGATCATACCTTTTTTAATTAAGGTATTTTCAATTGAATTTACATAATGGGGGCGGGCAAGATGCCCACCCCACAACAAGATGCCATTAGTTATGCTGTTTAAATTTTGACTGGATTAATTGCCAAAAACCTTCTGAATTGGTACGAAATTATTCAGAAAATCATTCAATCCTCAAAAATCTGAATTTCTTGAGGGGGTTACAAGAATGGTCTCATCAAATTAACACTATCAACCAATCCTATCCAAGTACCTCAGCAGTACACAATTAATTACCCTAAAAATGCTGGTGTGGTGTCTTCCTAAAAAAGATGGGTATAGTAACCTGCAAGAACAACAAAAGTTACTACGCCCGATCATCCGGCTATTGAAACATTATCAATTAACGGCTTGAGGAATATTTTGCGTAAGTCCTATTCACAAAAACTTTTAATTTATCAACTAATAAATAAACCTTCCTTTCTTATCTATATAACGTTCTTGTTTGCCAATTTTCACCATTGCGATACCTTCAAAAAAGTACCCAGCAATATCAAATTGAGGTGGAATCATAAACTTTCCACTTTTGTCAATATAGCCATATTTATTGTCTATCTCAACAGATGCCAAACCCTCGGAAAAGTTCCAAGCAAAATCAAATTGAGGTGGAATTATAAACTGTCCACTTTTGCCAATATAGCCCCATTTTTCATTGATCATAACTATTGCTAGACCTTCAGAAAAATTCTCAGCAAAATCAAATTGAGGTGGGATCATAAACTGTCCACTTTTGTTAATATAGCCATATTTATTATCTATCTTCACCATGGCTAAACCTTCCAAAAAACTCAAAGCATCATCAAATTGAGGAGGGATGACAAACTGTCCACTTTTGCCAATATAACCATATTTTTCATCCAGATTTACCATAGCTAAACCTTCGGAAAAGTTCAAAGCAATATCAAATTGAGGAAGGATCACAAACTGTCCACTTTTGCCAATATAGCCATGTTTATTATCTATTTTCACCATAGCTAAACCTTCGGAAAAGTTCTCAGCAAAATCAAATTGATGTGGTATAAATAACTGCCCACTTTTGTTAATATAGCCATATTCATTGTCTATCTTTACCATGGCTAAACCTTCAGAAAAATTCCAAGCAATATCAAATTGATGTGGTATGGCTAGATACCCTTTTTTATCAATAAAACCATACTTTTTACCCATTTGGATGACTGCCATACCTCCAGAAAAATTCCTAGCACTATCAAATTGGGGTTGAATAACTACCCTTCCTATCTGGTCTATATAGCCATACTTGTCATCAATCTTAATTGGGTGTAGTGAGGTGGCAGAAAATTCTGAAAATAACCCAGCTTGTTTTAAAGTTTGTAAAGTTTCATGAGCATCTGTATATCTATCTTTGTAATGATATCTAACCATCTTGGTGAGGATATCTGCCAATGCTTCACTTATTTGAGCTTCTTCTCTCCAAATAACCTCTAATGTGTTGGTATCTCTTCCTAATTCCTGAGGTGATAATCCAGTTATTGCTTGAATTGCTGTCATCCCCAGAGCATAAATATCACTGCATAATTGAGGATATCCATTAAACTGTTCATTTGGCATATAACCGGGAGTACCAATAGGAATAGCACTAGTTATTTTTCCTTGAGCATTCACTTCCAAAGTGCTGATTTCTTTAAATACTGCAAAGTCAATCAAAACCAGTTTATTATCAGAATAACGGCGTATTAAATTTAATGGTTGAATATCTCGGTGAATAACATTTTGTTCATGGAGAAAAGTTAGCACTTCTAAAATTTCTTCCAAAAATTTAATTACCTCAACCTCACTCCATTTTTGACCCGAACTTATTTCATAACTCAAATCTTGTCCATGAATGTACTCTTGAACAAGATAAAATTTTTTATTTTCCTCAAAAAAATCATACAGTTCAGGAATTTGGGCATGGTTTTTTCCCAAAGTAAATAAAACTGCCGCTTCCTTTTTAAACCTTTCTTCTGTATCTAATGGATCTAAATCTGGTTTCCAGGGTTTGATAAGTTCTTTAATAACACAGTGATACTGAGGAGTAACAGGCAAATCAACCGGGTACTCAGCTAAATAGGTTTTGCCAATCCCCTCTTTTCCTAACTCCTTGGTAATTTTATAACGCTGTCGTAATGTTTGCCCAATCATGATCATACAGAAGGATTTCTGTATATTTTGGCATAATTTTCCCATAAAAAACAATTATCGCTAAAATTTTAGAACTACTATGCTCTGTACCTCAGCAGAAATAACAGCAAGTCAGGGTTTTCGACTTTATACATCAGCAGCAATTTCGATATATTCTTAACTAACTAGCTTTATTAATGAATTTTTCACTTCCGTATAACTTAAGATTATAAGATAATTAGCGCGGTATCTCCAAAAATTGAGGAAAAATAGATGAATTTATTAAAAAATCAGGTTGCAATTGTCACAGGTGCATCACGAGGCATTGGTAAAGCGATTGCTCTCCAATTGGCCGCTCAAGGTGCAAAATTGGTTATTAACTATGCTAGTTCCAGTACCGCAGCGGATCAAGTAGTAGCAGAAATTACAGCATCAGGAGGCGAAGCTTTCGCCCTCAAAGCAGATGTTTCTCAAGAAAATCAAGTAGACACACTCATTAAAACCACCTTAGAAAAATTCCAGCGCGTAGATATACTAGTTAATAATGCAGGTATTACTCGTGATACCCTGCTATTAAGAATGAAATTAGAAGAATGGCAAGCAGTTATAGACCTTAACTTAACTGGTGTATTTTTATGCACCAAAGCAGTAAGTAAAATTATGCTGAAACAACGTTCTGGGCGGATTATTAACATCGCTTCCGTCGCTGGACAAATGGGTAATCCCGGACAAGCCAACTACAGCGCCGCCAAAGCCGGGGTAATTGGTTTTACCAAAACCGTAGCTAAAGAACTTTCTTCCCGTGGGATTACGGTAAATGCCGTTGCTCCCGGTTTTATTACCACTGACATGACCAGTGATATTAACGCTGAAGGCATCCTACAATATATCCCCCTGGGGCGTTTTGGTAAACCAGAAGAAATTGCCGGTATGGTGCGCTTTTTAGCATCAGATCCAGCAGCAGCTTATATCACAGGACAAGTATTTAACGTTGATGGTGGTATGGTCATGTAATTTGTCAGTGGTCAATTGTTCGTTCTCAGTCGTAAAATTTCTGTTTCCTATTCAGCGATTATTCAATATTCTTTGCCAAAGCGTTAGTCCTAACAGCAAGATAATACCGACCGCAGTAGCCAGAATTACGAAAAAACTCATCCCCTGGATCTTCATAGCCAGCAAATTACAACCTAAAGTAATTGACCAAAGGATAAAAGCTGCATTTCTTTGAGATAGTCCCCAGGCTAACAAGCGGTGATGTAAGTGGTCTTTACCCGGTGTACTCAGAGGGTTTTTACCTGCCATGAGCCGACGTACAAAAACTTGAGTAGTGTCAAGAACTGGCAACAACAGGAATAAAACTGTCGGGATTAGGGCATAGATTGTATTTAATTGGAGTTTACCTAAGATGCTGGTTGCTGCTAACACATAGCCAAAAAAGTACGCTCCAGCATCACCCATAATTATGTGTGAGGGGTGAAAATTATGGCGTAAAAAGCCCAGTGCAGCCCCTCCCAAAGCTGCTAAAACTAAAGTCGCAGCCGCGCGATTATCAAACTGGGCAGAAACTCCTAATAAACTGATGGCAGTAATAAAGCTAATGCCACCAGCTAAACCATCCATCCCATCCATCAGGTTAATAGCATTAGTAATCCCTACCACCCATAACACTGTTAAGGCCATAGACAGGAGAGAATCAATGGGTGTACCAAAAACCACTTTAATGCTAATACCATTACCAACTAGCAAAAGTGCTGTCGTTACCTGCGCCCAAAGTCGCACAGATGGAGGTAAGCTAAACTGATCATCAATAAAACCCACTAATACTAAAATTGAACCACCCAGAAGAATTGTTAAGACCTGAGCCAAAACCCCTTGGAGTTCAATCGGCCGCAAGAGACTAGCCAAGACCAAAGCCGCAATCACCCCGGCATAGATTGCCAAACCGCCCGCATTAGGTAAGGGTTCTTGATTCAAGCGTCGAGCATTGGGTTGATCTGCCCAACCTACCTCTAAGGCAAATTTACGAATTGTGGGAATTAAACGCCAAGTAACAACTAAAGCTAATAGAAATGTAAAGACTACAGCTAACCAGCCGGAACCGCTAGGGTCAGCAATGCCAAGGGATTTAAGGGAGTTGACTAGTAGGTTCATTTGCTCCCAATATAATCATCAGTTTTATGGTCAAACATAAGTATCAACTTTTGTTAATATTAATCAATTTTGGGATTGTGGTTCATAATCTAAATTGTGGCAAGAGATTAGCACTCTTGGTCAGTGAGTGCTAAATTGTCTAATGGAAGCAATGGAAAAATAAAACATGACTAAAATTATTGCATTTAATGAAGAATCACGGCGGGCTTTAGAAAGAGGCATCAACGCATTAGCGGATGCCGTGAAAATCACCTTAGGTCCAAGAGGTCGTAACGTCCTATTAGAGAAAAAATTCGGTATCCCCCAAATTGTCAACGACGGTATCACTGTTGCTAAAGAGATTGAGTTAGAAGACCCTTTAGAAAATACTGGTGCTAAGTTGATTCAAGAAGTAGCATCAAAAACTAAAGATGTAGCTGGCGATGGAACCACCACTGCCACAGTTCTAGCACAAGCCTTGATTAAGGAAGGTTTAAAGAATGTAGCTGCAGGGACAAATCCCATCAGCTTAAAACGGGGTATTGATAAAACCGTTGAGGCTCTGGTAAAGGAAATTGCTAAGATCGCTAAACCTGTAGAAGGCAGTGCGATCGCTCAAGTTGCCACAGTCTCCGCTGGCAATGACGCTGAAGTTGGCAATATGCTGGCATTGGCTATGGAAAAAGTGAGCAAAGATGGTGTTATCACCGTTGAAGAATCCAAATCTCTAATCACTGAACTAGAAGTAGTTGAAGGGATGCAGGTTGACAGAGGTTATATTTCTCCCTACTTCATCACCAACAATGAACGGATGACAGTAGAGTTTGAAAACGCCCGCATCCTGATTGTCGATAAAAAAATCAGCAGCATTCAAGATCTAGTCCCCATTCTCGAAAAAGTTGCTCGTTTAGGTCAGCCTTTATTGATTATTGCAGAAGATGTAGATGGTGATGCCTTAGCAACTCTGGTTGTCAATAAAGCTCGTGGTGTCTTGGCTGTAGCTGCTATTAAAGCTCCCGGTTTTGGCGAACGCCGCAAAGCTATGTTAGAAGATATTGCCATTCTCACCAATGGACAAATGATTTCTGAAGAAATTGGCTTGAGCTTAGATACTGCCACTTTGGAAATGTTGGGAACTGCAGAGAAAATCCACATTGACAAGGAAAATACCACTATTGTGGCTGGTAATGTTGCTAAACCAGAAATCCAAATACGGATTGAGCAAATTCGCAAACAATTGGCGGCAACAGATTCCGATTATGATACTGAAAAACTGCAAGAACGCATTGCTAAGTTAGCTGGTGGTATTGCCGTGATTAAAGTCGGTGCAGCTACAGAAACCGAACTCAAGGACAGAACATTGCGGATTGAAGATGCACTCAATGCCACCAAAGCAGCGGTAGAAGAAGGTATTGTTCCCGGTGGTGGTGCAACTTTAATTTATCTATCTAGCAAGGTAGAAGCAATTAAAAACAGCCTCACTCCTGAAGAAAGAATTGGCGCTGATATTGTCCAAAAGGCTTTAGAAGCACCCCTCCGGCAAATCGCAGACAACGCTGGGGCAGAAGGTTCTGTCATTGTTGCCAGAGTCCGAGAAACTGGTTTAAATATCGGCTACAACGCAGCTACAGGTGAGTTTGAAGACTTAATTGCTGCTGGTATTATTGATCCTGCCAAAGTGGTTCGTTCTGCTTTACAAAATGCCGCTTCTATTGCTGGTATGGTACTAACCACTGAAGCCATTATTGCTCAAAAGCCTGAGAAACAAGCCGCTGGATCACCTGATGGTGGTATGGGCGGTATGGGCGGTATGGGTGGTATGGGTGGTATGGGTGGTATGGGCGGTATGGGTATGTTCTAATTTACCACTCTCCCTAATCCATAATTTAGTAATTTATGAATTACCCACTCCTCAATGCGTTAGGGGTGGGTTTTTATCAGGTAAATGTTAGTTGAATATTTCTGCATAAGTACCTGGACAGAATTAATTACACAAATAAATAACATAATATATTAAGATATAAGAGTAGTTATATTAATTCTAATTAAAATGATATTTATTCGAGAAATCAATCCTCTTTCAGCCAAATTGCTAGAGCGAAATAAAGCTACCGCCGATATTTGGCTATCAATGGCTGGTTATGGGGCAAAGTCTACCAAGTTAGAACACCGGACTAATGTTAGGGAATCGCTGATCAGCAAGCGCGCAGAAGCCTATGCAGAATATTATCAAGGTTCTGTTTACGGTGCTGAATCAAAAATCATTGATGTTGAGTATGAGATAGCAGCAAGTAACCGTCAAATACTTGCAGATAGTAAACAGCAAAAAATGGAGTCTAACCAGTCCAGAAAACAGAAATTAGCAGAATATATTAATTCCGCTTTTGCTGAATAGCCCCCTATAAAAAATTCCCCTGTTATCTGTCTTTCGTGTATTTCACCAAGAATGCCGATTTTTAGAGTTTAGAAAATGGTTGGATTAAGCGACAGCGCAACCCAACAAAGTTCCGAAAATGTTGGGTTTTCTTGCGTCAACCCAACCTACATAAATTAGTCTAAATTAAATCGGTAATAGAAAATTGTCGCTGTTTTTCCAAGTCGTGTAAATGGATTTTTTCTATATACATAGCTTCAGCATAATATTTATCTTTTTCTGGTTCAGTTTCCGGATCTATTTTCTCCCATTGTTCCATAAAATAACGATAGCGTTTTTCTCTAAATACTCTCTCCATACAAGCTAATGCTGCTTGAATAACGTGGGGAGTTCGCAATATTTCTGTTTTATTTTTTTCATTAAGATGAAATATATGGGAAACTATGTCTAATTCTTCCCCTAATTCTAAATATCTATTTTGCACACTAGAAATTAAATCTATTTCATCAATTGTAAATTCTGCCATTTGTTGCCACAAAAAACGATGATGAGAAAGACTAAATTCTAAATTACGGGCTTCTAAATCTTCAATAATTATTTGTCTCTGCTCGAAAGAATGAAGATATATTATTAATAATAATGCCTCGGCTCGTTCTAGTAGACTTCGCTCAGTTGTTACTAAAGATAGCTTTGGGGTTTTAGGTTGTGGGTTAGTTGTGCGCGGACTCAGGGACTTTACACTACTAGGTTTAATTTGAGTTAGGAGATTTTCAACTCTTAAAGGTTTAAGTCTACTATCTCCTAAACTCAATATTTCTGCACAGTAGGAAACATAATAATTAAGTGTATCACTATTAACGATATTTTGTAATAGTTTAACGATTTGTTGGGTGACTTGTTGAAAATCGGTAGCTTGTTTTAAATCTCGATTTTCAATAATTTTCTGAATTTGCCAATCTAGCCAAAGTGGCGCATTTGTTAATAGTTGTTGATAATCATCTGAAGTATGACCATGTAAATATTCATCAGCATCTTTACCATTAGGTAAATTAAGAATTTTTAATTGTACTTCTCCTGTATAAGCTAAATTAGCAATCTCACCAATTGCTTTTTCTGTAGCATTTATTCCGGCTTTATCTGCATCAAAATTGAGGATTAATTGTTTGGATTCTGTATAACGTAATAAGAGCCGTACTTGTTCTATACTTAAAGCTGTACCCAAAGAAGCAACAACATGATTAATGCCGGCTGCATGGAGAGAAATTGCATCAAAATATCCCTCAACAACTACCGATTGATCAACTTTAGAAATACCCTCTTTAGCTTCATCTAAAGCAAATAATATTTTCCCTTTACTAAATAATTCTGTTTCTGGAGAATTGAGATATTTCGGTTGTTCATCTGTTAAAGTTCTGCCCCCAAAAGCAATTACTCTACCTTGAATATCACGAATGGGAATCATTAACCTATCACGAAATACATCATAATATCCCCCCCCTTCTTTCCGGGGTTTAATTAATCCTGCTTGTTCTAATAATTGCACCGGATAATGTTTACTTTCCACCAAATAACGGTAAAGAGTTTCCCAACCAGCAGGAGCATAACCTAAACCAAATTGTTGAATAGTTCCTTGTTGAAATTGACGAATTTTTTCTAAATATTCTAATGCTTTTTGTCCTTGAGATTGCCTTAAAGTGTGCTGATAAAATTGAGCAGCAGCAGCAAGAACAGTATATAATTGGTCACGTAAAGATATCTGCCGTTGTAATTCTTGTCTTTGTTCAGGTTCTAAAGTTTTAATTGGGACTTGATAACGTTTTGCTAAATCTAGCACCACATCTGCAAATTGGCGTTTTCCCAAATCCATCACAAATTTAATTGCATTACCCGCAGCTTGACAGCCAAAACAATAATACATTTGCTTATTGGGACTGACAGTAAAACTGGGGCTTTTTTCATTATGAAAAGGACATAAGCCGACAAAATCTTTACCCCGTTTTCGCAACACTACATACTCCGAGACTACATCAACAATATCAGCCCGGATTTTAACTTCTTCAATAGTGTCTGGATGTAAACGAGGGATTTGCATGAGGAACTAACGATTATAACTAACATCCATTATATAGCATGAGTTAGGAATCACCCATTAAGGGTTTAGCACTACTAAACCCCCACATCTATTCTATATTACATATCAGATGCACCAGTAGCAATTAAACGTCTAAATAAGGCTGCTGACCAACCAGTTTCTTTAAGTACCGCAGCCGAAGAAACTTCTACATAGGCTTGTTCAATAAAAGCTAAATCAATCATACAAATTTTGGCCAAGGCATCTTTTAATTCATCTGATTTACCATCAGCTTTGAGTTTTTTACCGACCTTATCAACAACAACAGCCATTGCCGGAACTACGTGCTGAGGAGCAATACCAATTTTTACATGAACTAAGCCAATATGCCAACGACATTTGGCATATTCATCACCCCAATTATCTATACCTGTGAACATCTGATTAAACCAATCAATAAAAGTTGCGTGTAACCGATGAACCCGTCCCTCAGTGGCATTTAAAATGGCATTCATTTCTTCATCACGTCCCAGGTAAGCATAAAAATGATTTGCCATTTCTTCGGCAACTGCCTGTCCCCAATCTGTATTTGCTTGCATTACAGATTTATCTTCAGAAGTCAGACCAATCCGGGTTTCCATTGTGGTCAAAAAAGCGCGAGGTTCAATAGCCATGATCAATCCTTAAAAATAGTTAAGTGGGGATTTAATTAATTGATTAATTAACTTTTATTGATACTCTATAAAAGATAGAGTATGAAAATTTCTCGAAATTTGGTATTACTCAAAAGGGGTGAATTCAAATACATCATAAGCACCACCTCTGAGGACTGATTCAGTATGGATTCCTCTAAACCGTTTACCAATTAGTTGTTCAACAGCACCCCAAACAGCACCCATAGTAAAAGTGCATTTATGGGGTGAATTTAGTGGTTCACCAGCAGAACAAAAGGTTTCAGAAGTATAGACTTTAATAATTTCATCTTCTGCCACAATTTTATCAACAATACACAAACAAGTTCCTTCTTTACCTAAAGCCTTTTTTAACTTATCTGCTGCATCATCTAATGAAATTGAACCTGCTGTTAAACCTAATTCTTCAGCTAATTTTTTGCCCCTAGCACGACCGGCTGTAGTCAGGGCAATAGCTGTAGCTTTTTCTCCTAAAGCTTCTTCCATGCCTACAATAGCAGCTTTAAAACAGATAATACTATTAAAATTCCCTAATTCTTTGCGTAAAACTGACATAACTTAAATTCTCAGGTGGGGGATTCTATACATTGATAATTGGGGATTTAGTTTCCTTTTATTGATACTTTGTAAACATAAAGTAGGAAAATTTTTCAAAATTAAGATAGTATCAGTGCCAGTACAATTAAGTAGTTTTACTCCGCAAAAAACCTACTAAATTTTTCAGAAATGATTGACTAACCGCTGGCTTATGAGCCGATTCTGGAACAGATTCAACTAAAGGTATTTTGTAAGTATCAACATCTTCTATCATGGGGATAGAAGTAGCTGTAACCATAAAATGTTCTTCGGCTAAACCAATGACAATGAGACGGAAAGCTATTTGCAATACTATCTCTACAGTGAGATTAAGTTGATTGGCAATTTTTGCCAGAGGAACTTCACCATTGGCAAATTCCCATACTTGCCATTCTTGAGCATTTAACTGTAATTTAGGCTGTTTTGCACTTAATCCTGATAAACCAGAGGTAGGATCTGGTAGTTTCTCTGCTAAAGCATTCCAGTCTCGCAAGGCTCGTAAACCAATTAATATAACTTCAGTAGCAGACATACTTAAACCTGTCATTTCTCCCAATGGTAATACTACGATTGGTTCAAATTTAAAACTACCATCTTTAATTTGAAATAAAGCACAAACAGGACGGAGGACTTGAGAATTAAACAACAGTTTTAGTTGTTCTGGTTGTATTAAATTTTGGGATTTTAGACATAGTCCCAAAGGTGAATTAATAAAACAAGCAGAAATATGAGTAACCCTAGAAATTACCCGTTCACTTATCCATCCTCGTTGAGCAATCATCAAAGTTAAACCTTGTTGGTCTAAACGGTCAGATGCAGCTACAACCCGTCCTTGATGTAGCCAAATATAATAAGTTGGTTGAGCATTAGTTTGATTTTTATCAGATGATAATTCAACGTGAAGTACACCTGTCTTTTTGCCTTGGTCTAAAAATTGCAGCAGTTCTGGCAAAGAAAAATCTGCAAAGTTACCAGTAATAGACATAATCGCCCTCCTTATTCCTCAGAAAACTATAAAAATCTAGAATCCCAATATGCAGTTTGAAAAAAGCTTTTAGTTTTCAACTACGCAACTTTCCATTAAGTGTTGGACTAAATGAATTACCGCTTCAGCTACTGAGTCTCTTTCATTGGCATTAACCTTAATTAAAGGAGGTCGATTTTGTTTATCTACATAACCAATTGCTAAACATATATCTTCCTCTGTCCAAGCTCCGGGACAATCTGTATGAGTGATACCGATAATCATAGGCACACTTACTCGCGCTTGCATAAAATTGATAATATTTCGTGCTTGCCTAAATTCTCTCGGTCTATGGGCTGCTACGAGGACAATATAAGCGTGGGCTTTATGAATAAGAAGATCCCACATAAAGTCAAAGCGAGTTTGACCAGGTGTTCCGTAAAGGTGCAATGCCATATCTGGACCAAATTGCAATCTACCAAAGTCAAAGGCCACAGTGGTTTTTTTCTTCAGCAATGCTGTTTCATCAGTTGCACGGGTATCTGTATCTACAACTTCAATCTCACTCACAGCACGGATAAAGGTAGATTTACCTGCTCCTACAGTTCCTGTGACAATCAAGCGCATAACTTCCATCTTCATCCACTCCGATACAAAAATGCTCAAGATTGCGTTACCCCGGCAACGTCGGCGCTCTCCAGTCCACAGCTTGACACGAACGAACACATCAAATTAAGTAAAAAATTCCCTAGAATGAGCGGTACTTACTTATGATGTATTATAATTTACTGCACAATTAGCTTTAATTCTGTGAGAACTCGCTTGATTTCTAGCATTAGTAATCCTTGTTTGGCACTTTCACTAGCTAAAACCAGAAGAACAGCATCTTGACCACAACCAGTTAAGATACCAAAACCTTTATTCCCTTCTACAAAAATCCGGTCAATAGTTCCTCTGGCTAATTCCATGCCAATTCTCTCCCCCAAAGATAACATAGACGCTGACATCGCCGATACTCTTTCTTCATCCATTCCTCCAGGTAAACTGGCCGCTAAGGGTAGACCGTCGGGAGTAACAAGTGCCGCTCCCTGTACATCAGTAGTACCACTGACAAAATTTTGTAAAACCATGCCGAGCTTTTCTGCATTGATAGCCATAATGATTATTCTCCGTTGTTTTGAATTGGAAATTGGGTATAAAAATCAAGCAAATGTTGAATATTTTCCCATAATATTCAAACATGAGACTTATTTCTTATAAGTAGCAAGCTTTATGCGATTTTTTTTTGAGATTTAGCTTATAGCATTTTCTAGTTTAATGAAGTACAAAATTATCTGTGTGCATCTGCGTTTATCTGCGTTTAATTCTAACTTCTTAATACATCAATTGCATGAAAATTGCTATATATTGTTATTTTAATAGACTTGGCATACTCAACCCTCCACTTAGTTTTAATCACTCTAATTACTAAGAAGTTAGAAATGTCTGAACCACTAGAAAAGAATTATCTTTATACATAATATTTCCAATTCATGTTTATAAAATGATGGAACTGCGTAAATAGATGCTGCTTTTTTAGTGCCCTGGCAATTTGAATTATGCCCCAGTTATAATGAGGATGATACCGAGAAAATACTGAATTTATGTTTTTTGATTATTAATATAAGTTAAGACTATTATGTATTTTTTTTGTGAAGTGAGGCTCTATAACCCATATATAATCAGCTTTTCAGGTGATTTAACTAGATCAATTTTTATTACTGTGTATGAATTTTCTCAAGAGTTCCAGATCCCTAACTTCTCTAAAATTGGGGATTTTGTTGTTAAAAATCGGGTGTTATTTATTGTAAATGTCTGATTATAAGTAGTTAAAAAAACTATTTGCTAGGATAGCAGCTTGTGTACGATCTCTTAAATTTAGCCGATTCAAAATATTTGTAATATGATTTTTGACTGTTCCTTCAGAAATGTACAATTTTTGGGCAATTTCTCGATTATTATTACCAATAGCAATTAATCGTAAAACTTCTTTTTCTCTAGGTGTGAGTTCTGCTAAATTTGCTGGTACAGATGTTAGATTTTGAAGTGAATTTGCCGGAAATTGAGTAATAAGTTTTTTAACTATTCCTGGTCCTAGTTGAGAATATCCTTTATTAACTGCACGAATAGCAACCGCTAATTCTTCTGAGGGTGTATCTTTAAGTAAATAACCCATTGCTCCATTTTGCAGTGCTGCTTTCACATATTCATCATCATCAAAAGTTGTTAAAATAAGAATTTTGCAGTGAGGGAATTGATTATTAATTTCTTTAGTTGCAGCAACTCCGTCCATAATAGGCATTCTAATATCCATTAAAATTACATTTGGTTGTAATTCTCTAACTAAATTAATAGCAATTTGGCCATTTTCTGCTTCTCCGACAATTTTCATATCTGATTCTAATTCTAATAAGGCTTTTAAACCTTGACGAATTAAATTTTGGTCATCTACAATTAAAATAGTTATCATGGTAATTGATAATTGGATTCTTTAATAATTTGGAAATCTGGATTTTGGCAGTTAAATACAGTTTAATAGTTAAGTAAAGAAACGTGCACAATAATTTGACAACCTGCACCTGGATGAGTGTTAATTTCAAATTCTCCTCCTAATGTTAAAATGCGATCGCGCATACTTTGTAAACCAAATCCAGTTGTATTTTGCTGTAAATTAAAACCTTTGCCATTATCCTGAATTATTAACTTTAAATTTTCTAAAGTTATTATTAATTCTAGTTTAATTTCTGTTGCTTGAGCATATTTAGAAATATTTGTTAATGATTCTTGAATAATTCGATAAATTGATGTACTAATTTCCATAGATAATGGAGATATAATAGATATTTTACATTCGGGTAAAATACCATTAGAACGCTGAAAATCTGATGCTAGTCTATAAATTACCTGTTCTAAAGTTTGTCCTTGCAAAGGATGATATCTCATAGTAGAAACAGATTGACGGACATCCTGTAAAGCTTTTGAACCCAGTTCTTTAGCAGTGACTAAAAATGTCATGGCTCTAGATATATCAGATTTTGATAATTTTAAAGCAGTTTCTAATTGCAAATTTAAAGCTGTGAGAGAATGTCCCAAAGAATCATGAATTTCTCTAGCAATACGGTTACGTTCTTCTAAAGTAGCTTGATTTTCAATTTTCAGAGCATATTGACGGAGTTTTTCATTTGCAACTTGTAATTTATCTCGACTTTCTCGTTCAGATAATACAGCATTCATTAATAGTAAAACAAATACTAAACTCAACCCAAATAAAACCGCTAAACTAAAACTAAAAAATCGAAATCTTTCTTGTGCTAGAGGTGACAACCTTGCTGGATGTATATGATGTCTGAGACTAAATAAAAATAGAATAAATGACAAAAAAGTAACAGTCAATCTTCCTGGAAGTTGAAAAATTAAACAACTGCGAGTTACTAAAATTAAATAAAGGAAGGGAAAAAGTCTGGCACTTCTACCACCAAAAAAACCACTAATTAAAATTAATGCTACTTGAATAGCTGTATAGATAATTTTATTAATTTTATTGTCAGTAGGCAACCTTAAACCCATGAAACCAAAAATCATCAAACTGCAAATTGTCAGTTCTGGATACATAACAGAAAAACGCGGAGAGGAAGATGGTATTAATGCCATTAGCGCGGAAAATCCTAATAGTAGCCATTCTAAATACAGTAGAAATCGAAAAGGATGATTATTAAACTGAATAGGACGATTCATAGCTAATTGATAAGTGATATAATTGCAACTGGACTTAAAATATTTGTATCACGATTAAATTCAAATAGAATGGGGTTAGGAATCTAAATGCTAATATCATGACTAAAGTAATGGGTGCAGACGTGACTTTTGCCTCATGTCGTGACTGGGTGTTAGTCTCTACGATAGGAGCATAGAAAACCGAAATAACCAAGAGTTAATTATGAAACTGAAGACATTATCACTGCTTGCTGGTACTCTAGCTTTGACCTTAACTGCAACTCCCTTTGCCGTACAAGCACAACAAAATCCATCCTCACCTCAACCTCGTCAAGAATGGCAAAAAAAAGGTCAATTCCAAAAATTGAATTTGACCACCGAACAAAAAGCGAAAATCAAAGAAATTCGGAATAATACCCGCGCTCAAATTGAAACTGTTTTGACGACCGAACAAAAAAATCAGTTAAAATCTAAAAAGGATGAACGTAAAGCTCAACGTCAACAAGGACAAGGGCAACAGGGGCAAGAACAACGTCGAGAAGGACGAGGACAGAAGGGTGATATTTTTGATTCTTTGAACTTAACTGAAACCCAGAAAAACCAAATTAAACAAATCAAAGAATCATCAAAACAACAAATAGACGCTGTGTTAACTCCCCAACAGCAAGAACAAATGAAGCAAAGACGAGAAGAAATGCGTTCTCGTCGTCAACAACGCAACCCCCAATAATTTTTAACCATTTAAATAATAATACTTAACTGGGGGTGCGTATAAAAGCCCATCCCATTTTGTATAACTATCACTAACTATAAAAGTTGACATAATCAATAAACCCAGTCGGTTAAAAAATTTATTTGCCCCCGCATATCTTGTATCTTTAGTCAACCGACAACCGCTATAATTGAAAGGAGTTATATTTTTAGGGGAAAGTTAATCCCCCCCCTAAATTGTTTTTCAACTAAATTAATTACTAAATTTCAGCTAATGCTCTTTCAATTAAACGTCGTGCTAAAGTCTGCGTTCCTGTGTGTTCATAATAATTTGTAGACACATCTAAGAATGCCGCCACATAGTCCAATTTATCATCAGCAAAGTCTATAAAACCTTTGCAATGTATTAAGACACTTTGGGCTGTCAAAGCATTAGCTGTAACAATACCATTCATCCAGCCTTTAACTCCATCTAGACTATTACCAATAAAGTCCATTTTCCCACCAACACCATTACCAGGAATTTTATCTTGAATGGTGCTAAAAGTTGAATTTTGTTGTAACTCCTGGGGGTTCATTTGACTGAGCATTGATAATGATTTATCAATAAAATCAGGTCCTAAGGGTATTAAACCATCAACACAAATTAACGCCACCATGCGAATTAGGGACTCTCCAGCATACTCACCTAAAGAAGCAACAAAATCGCCAATACTATCTCCAGGAATACCATTGATTTGACAAAAAGCCACTAATTCAGCCACTATTTTTAAGGTGAGATCAATAGTTTGGGCTTTGTCTGCTTTGGGAGTAATAGAATTTAAAAAACCGAAAAGAGGAATTTTTTCCCCGATTTTATTAGCTAAAGCTGCTGCACCTAAAGCCTTATCTGTAGCGTCAACAGTTTGATAAAGCCAGAGCGCAGTTTGATATCCTTGGGATTTATCATTAAATAGATAAATCGCTCTTTCGCCAATTTGTTGAATTAGATCTTCGTCGGTTTCACCTGTTACAGTTTTAATGGTATTCACAAAACCAACTGTATTTTGCCATTCACCAGGAGCAACGAAATCCAAAGCATTTAATAGAGAAACTGTTAAGTTATTGGTAGGAAGTTCATCAACTAACTGGAAAATTGGTTTACTCACAAAAGTCTCCTTATTTTGTATTAACGTCAGTTGTCAGTCAGGAAGGCGGTGAAACTATTTCAAGTTAGCTAAACCATCAAGATTAAATTTCTCTATCCATATTGCCCGATTACTGGCTGTAAAAGATGGATCTTTAGAAATAACCTTGACTTGGTACTTATTCACTAAAACTGAAGTTTGAGTTTTTCCCAGTTGTACGGAGGGATAACCGCCTATTTTCTCAGTGCTATTAGCAAATTTTGTGGCTGCTCCTGGTATACTGCTGGTATCAGAAATAGCCAGTTGAGCCACAACTTTACCATCTTTTTTCAAGTTTGCTTCTGAAAAGCCTTTTTTCTCTTGAGTATAAACTCGATTATAGCCATCTCCACTACTAGGGAAGAATTGATTTAATTTGCTACCTTGAGTCGCATTTTTAACTACAGCCTGTCCGCTTGTTTGTCGGGTACTTTCTTGTTGTACCTGATCAAAACGACTAGGTGTTTTTGGGGAACAAGCCGTAGTCAATAACATCAATGATAGGAATACAGCAGCTAAAACTCTCCGTCCATGATTTGTCACCATTCTGGCTTCTCCTTGATAGTTAAGCTTACGAGGTAATTATCAACTCTATTGTCACCCATAAACCAAAAAATTTACTTTTAAATAATTATTCAATGTATTGGGGATCACATATTTTTTGATACTTTCGGATGACACACTAAATTAGCCGATGAGCTATAACAGCATAAAAAGGATCTCCTCCGGGTACTCCCAACCACTGTAAAAAATTTGGGGTTGTTGACTTTGGGGAAATCACTTCTGGGTTTGAGAATCCTGGTACTGAGCTAAAGTAGCCCTTGACCAATTCTACCCTAAAAACTTCCGAACTGTCTCGCCAAATTTGAATAGCTTTTTGAAAAAACATCCGGTTAGAAAAACTAATAATTGCTATCCCACCAGGTTTAAGAATCCGGTGTATTTCGGAACATACAGCCTCTGGGTATTGGATATACTGGATAGAAACACAGTTAATAACAGCATCAAACTCTTGATCTAAGCAAGGTAATTGAGGATTTGTGTTGAGATTTTGGACAAAATAATGATTTAATTGCGGATTTCGGGCTAATTCCTCAGCATTGAGTCCATGGCCTTCTACATGAGCAAAATCTATATCCGTGGGTAGGTGCGATACCCAACTACTCATCATATCAAGAATCCGCGTATTAGCTGGGATTCGCTGACGATATAAATCAGTTAATTGCTGAATAAAACCCTCATCTACATGAGTGACAAAGCGGGGGTAATTATAGAATAACTGATCATCTGAGTCATCTAATTTAATTCGTTGATTTGGTTGCAGTAGCATAAATGTCTTATTTGGTAGATTGGATAATTTTGACCAGTATCTTAATTGACATATAAAAATTTTATATCAATATCAAAGAAAAGCATAATAGAGTATGTTAAAATACAGAAATATTCTCAACTGGTGCAATTTCACCATGAAAAAATCAATTTCCCCCATTGCTTTAATTTTTAGCTGTGGATCTTTGATAGCTTGTACTAGCGCATTAAAGGATACATTCAAAGAAGAGGCTATTGCTACTGTAACACAAAATCAAACGAAAACTACTCTAGTAGTATCAAGTGAACCACAGAATAAACAAGTATCTTCTCTACAATCAAAAACACAAGAGAAGCAAGAACCCGTTGGTAAAAACCTAGACAACAATAAGAAGACTAAAAAAGGTACATATCAACAACCAACGGAGGGAACAGTTAAAGAAATAGTCAGTGGTGATTTAATGTGTTATGTCACTTTAGTAGATAATAAAGGAATACAACACAATGTTGGCGCGAGTTTTGAAGTTTGTGACGAGAAGAAGTTTTTGAATAAAAAAGTCCGCGTTACTTATAAAGTAGAATCAGTTAATGATTGTCAGAGTTCAGAACCCTGCGGGAAAACTCGCAAACAATCAATCATTACTAAAATGGAAGTTGTGAATGAAAGTTCAAAAAAAGATTCCTACATCTTGAGTAATGGTAAATGGAAGATTACTATTAGTAATAGCAACTCTTGGAATGGGGTGAATGGTACAGGAAATGTGAGTTATCAAGGATGTGACATTAATGGTAAATGTCTGAGTTTAAAAGGTGGTAAAATAGTTTGTCGTCGTGGTCTATGTCTTACAGCTTGGAAAAATGCAAATTACACTTACATTTTAGAACAACCTATTACTGAAAATGGTAATGCTGATTCTACTTTGATAGTCAGAAAAGATAAAACTGAGATTTTGAAAGTTACAGGGTTGAAATAGATAATCAAAAAAACTAGTTTATTTTTACTCAATTATTCAATATTAATTGATTATTAAGCGTTGCATAATAACAGTATGAATTGTTTTTTCTTCCGAAATCAGCAACGCTAATTATTACTCTTCCGGGGTAAAATTTTGGTCAAGGAAATTAAGAGCATGGTTGCGGAGTTCAAAATATTCTGTAGAGTTTCGCATGGCCATTCTATCTCTAGGATGTGCAAAAGGAACTGTTAAAATTTCTCCAATATTTGCAGATGGTCCATTAGTCATTAAAATAATCCGATCTGACATATAAATTGCTTCGTCAACATCATGGGTAATCATCATAACTGCTTGACGATTATGTTCCCAAATATCTAATACTTGACGTTGTAATTTACCGCGAGTTAAAGCATCTAAAGCGCCAAAAGGTTCATCCATTAATAACATTTTAGGACGAATTGCTAAAGCTCTAGCAATACCCACTCTTTGTTTCATACCTCCAGAAATCTCATCGGGATATTTATCGGCCGCTGCTGTTAAGTTTACCATAGCTAAGTGTTCGTTGACAATGGTAATTTTTTCGGCACGATTAGCATTTTTTAATACTTCATCTACAGCTAAACGGATATTTTCGCGGACAGTTAACCAGGGTAATAATGAGTAATTTTGAAATACCATCATTCTATCTGCTCCTGGTTTACGAATCTCTTTTCCCTCTAAACGTACAGAACCAGAAGTAGCTTTTTCAAAACCGCCAATTATTTTTAATAATGTAGATTTACCGCAGCCGGAATGACCAATTACAGAAATATATTCATCTTCACCAATAGTTAAATTAATATTATTTAAAACGACAAATTTGCCTTTATCTGGGGTGGGATAGGATTTAACCAAGTTCTCAATTTCTAAAAATCCGTTTCGTTGTCTTTCTGTGGTATTATTATCTGTTAAAATTGGATATGCCATGATTAATCACCCTTGATCTAATTAACTTTTTTTAAGACATAAAAAATCGAGCAGGAGCATTAGCGCGGATATCAAAAC